>ENA-UONW01000723-UONW01000723.1-human-gut-metagenome-genome-assembly--contig:-CS52-NODE-723-length-46628-cov-101.838683_pt1 | contig 46628 bp, 35 predicted proteins | sample MGYA00242463_ERZ724010 | MGnify/ENA metagenome assembly ERZ724010 | reverse complement strand
CCGGCTTCCATTATTTAACTTTTTAGTACGGTAAATTTTTACCGAAGTATTGTAACATGAAAAAAAATAAGTTGCCTCAGATTAAGAGAATATTTTCGAGGATAGATCTATTTTCGAAGAAGGAGTGTGCCGGTGGCACATGACTGATGAGAAAAGAGATATAGACCGAAAAGATTCCTTAAGATGATGCAGGTTATTTTTTGAAGGTTACTTAATAAGATTGAACAATTCTGTCCAAGCAAAGGTTCTATAGGTTTTCTATAGATGATGACGGTCGTGTGTTCCATGCGGCTATAATTATGTGGCTATTTTGGTGCAAAGATAACAAAAACTTGTTAACTTTGCATGATTTCAGGAAAAAAAAATTACATCAATGAAACATTTAATCACCTCTATTCTCATGCTCTTGTCCGCAGGGATGGTCTGCGCCCAAAACAGTCAGGAATATTCCGTGAAACATCTTGTGTTCCCTGAAGGTTGCCCGCATCAGGACAAGATAAGCCTTGCCGCCAGGCTTGTCCCGACCCAAGAGCAGCTTGATTGGCAGAATCTGGAAATGACCGCTTTCCTCCATTTCGGAATGAACACCTTCACCGGACGCGAGTGGGGTGACGGCAAGGAAAGTCCATCCCTGTTCGCTCCTACGGACCTTGATGCCGAGCAATGGATCCGAACCCTCAGCCAAGCCGGATTCAAAATGGCGATCCTGACGGCAAAACACCACGACGGATTCTGCCTCTGGCCGACCAAGACCACCCTTCATTCTGTCGCTTCATCCCCTTGGAAAGATGGTAAAGGTGATGTGGTGCGTGAAGTACGGAATGCCTGCGCTAAATACGGGATGAAATTCGGAGTCTATCTTTCTCCTTGGGACCGCAACGCCCCTTGCTACGGAGACTCACCAGCCTATAACAAATTCTTCATCGCCCAGCTCACGGAACTGCTCACCGACTATGGAGAGGTTGACGAGGTGTGGTTTGACGGAGCCAACGGTGAGGGGCCGAACGGAAAAATCCAGGTCTATGACTGGGACTCCATCCTTCGTGTCATCCACTCCCTGCAGCCGCATGCCGTGACAGCTATCATGGGTGACGACGTGCGTTGGGTCGGCAACGAAAGCGGCATGGGACGCGAGACCGAGTGGAGCGCCACGGTGCTTACCCCAAAAGCATACGCCCAGGCTGATGACAACAACGGGCGGTTGGGAGTCACCAACTTGTCCAAGGATCTAGGCAGCAGGAATATGATCGAAAAGGCTACCGAGATGTTCTGGTATCCATCCGAAGTGGATGTCTCCATCCGCCCAGGATGGTTCCACACAGCCGACCAAGATGAGAAGGTAAAAAGTCTCAAGACACTGGTGGACATATATTTCCAGTCAGTTGGCCGCAACTCTGTGCTGCTGCTCAATGTTCCCCCGGACAAAAGAGGACATATTCACGAAGCAGACTCGGTGAGACTTCAAGAACTGTCTGACTACCTGAAACGCACGTTCAGCGATGACCGGGTGCGGAAAGGGAGCCTCCTGTGGAATGCTGTCCAAGGGGAGGAACGTGTTTACAAACTGAAAAAAGGTTCGCGCGTGAATGTCGTGATGCTTCAGGAGGACATCAAGCGTGGGCAAAGGGTAGAGTCATTCGTTGTGGAAGGATTGGAGAATACTGGCTGGAAAGTTCTTTGCGAAGGAACGACGATCGGACACAAGCGTCTTGTACGTTTTGAGGAATCAGATCTCAAAGCCATCAAGGTACGCATCACAGGTTCCAGAGCTGAAGTTCATCTGAGCAGAGTCGGTGTTTTCCATGCCCCGGCCATCGCGGACAAGGCAACCGGCGCTGATTGGAACGACATTCCGAGAGAAGAGTGGACTGTCGATAACGATCAGCCGCTGGTCTTGAATCTCGGCAGGAAAGCTGCGTTGACCGCATTCACATATGCGCCTCTTGAAAGCAGGGGAGGAGAAGAAATGGCATTCCGCTTTAGTTTTTCGGCAAGTGATGATGGCGACAAGTGGCACACAATCATAAAAGAAGGAGAGTTCAGCAACATCATGCACAATCCGGTTCCAATGAGAATATCTTTCAATTCCACGATTGAATGCCGCTTCATACGCATCGAGACCTCGGCGTTGGACGGCAAGCCAGCGAAGATCTTACCGGAAGAGATCGGTGTCACACTGAGTCAGTAACTTCGGCAGGTTACAGGATCCGCCCGATGATAGGTTTGATAAAAGTCAACATGGGAACAAAATACTTGATATTCAAGAAAATCGTAACTCTCTTCTTTGCCATCACAGCCACCGAGGCACTAGTTCATGGAGCAGAGATCGATCACGGTGGATGGTACGTGGAGATGGCCGGAATGGGTTCCACGAAGAGGGCACTGCCGTTCTGGAGCCACACCAACAAAGGAGGAGTCTATCCCGAGACCTGCGGAGGACTTCTTAGAGGAGGTGTAAACGGAACAAGCTACGGCAAAAACACTTTCCGACTGGACTGGGGAATCGGGCTTGCCGGTTATGCCGCCGCCGAGGGGAATGCGGAGGTGCATAACAGCGACGGAAGCAGCACAAGAGGTATGGTTCAGGAACTCTATGTCGGCACCGGCTGGAAGAAACTGAATCTTGATCTTGGAATTCGTCGGCGCGCGACAGATTTCGGAGGACTTTCTGTGACCGGAGGAAATTTCGTGCTTACAGACAACGCCCAGAGTTTTCCCGGATACCGTCTGCATTCCGATTGGATCAAGATACCTTTCACCAAGGGCATCCTTTCCGCAAGATTCGACTTCGGGGATTATGGGCTTTGGGACAACAGGTACGTAAAACACACTCTGCTCCACAACCAGGCCCTACACTTCAAGGTGAACATCAGCAAGAGGATCTCTTTCACAGGAGGATTGGACCTTTGGACACAATGGGGCGGAACATCGCCGGTCTACGGCAAACAGCCCCAGAAATTTTCCGACTATCTGAAGATCATGGTCGCCGCAAGCGGAGGGGAAGGAGCGACTAAAAGCGACCAGATCAACGCGCTCGGCAATCACCTTGGACGCGAACTTCTAAGGTTGGATCTGGATCAGGACAGATGGCATCTGGCATTCCAGCACGACAGGCCGTTCGAGGATGGTTCCGGGGTCGGGTTCCAGAACTTTCCCGACGCCGTGAACACCCTTCATCTCTCATTCAAGAACAAGGACAAATGGGTCAGTGACTTGCTTTTGGAATTCATCTACACGAAGTGGCAGTCGGGAACGCGGCATGACAGGCCGGCCACGGAAGAGGAACTGAAAAGGAATCCTGACAAGAAGGTTTACATCGTAGGTGGTTGCGACAATTATTTCAACAATGGTGAATATCAGTCCGCATGGACTTACAATGGGCGTTCGATAGGGCTTCCTCTTTTCACTCTTACCCCTAAGGATGAGAACGGAATCACCAAGGGAGTGTCCAACAACAGAATCATCGCGTGGAATGTCGGTCTGGGAGGAAAATTATTCAGAAAAGTACCCTACTTATTGAAAGTTACATACAGTAAGAATTTCGGAAAGTACAGCCAATCAGACCCGTTCTATAATTCGGTTCCAAAGCAGGTTTCAGGAGCATTAGAGCTCACGTTGCCTAAACGCGTAATTGGAAACACGACCCTTCTCAGCATCGGCCTTTACGCAGACAAAGGATCACTTTACCCTGACACCGCAGGAATAACTCTTCGTCTTGGTTGGGGCGGAACGCTCACTCACTGACACTGACGCAGCCAACGCTCCAACGCTGACAACGCAGCCAACCCGTGGAGGATAAATCACTTAATACAAGATAATTACAGCACTCTACTCCCCCCTACCAAGGCATGGAGTACACCGCATCATCTCATTAATAGTCAAGCCATTAGCCTCCACAGCCCCCAGGAGTGTCGTCTGTCTTATGTCTGAAAAGTCTCGGCGAGAGCTGAAAAGTATGTACCCCACTACAGGGGCGACAACGCAGACAACTCGTGGAGGATAAATCACTTAATACAAGATAATTACAGCACTCTACTCCCCCTGCCAAGGCATGGAGCACACCGCATCATCTCATTAATAGTCAAGCCATTAGCCTCCACAGCCCCCCAGGAGGAGTGTCGTCTGTCTTATGTCTTAAAAAGCCTCGGCGAGAGCTGAAAAGTCTGTACCCCGATACAGGGGCGACAACGATTTATCAATCCTCACTGGAGGCACTTTTACTTTTAAGACAGTCTCCCCTACAGGCAGGAGTGTCTGTGTCTGAAAAGTCTCGGCGAGAGCTGAAAAGTATGTACCCCACTACAGGGGCGACAACGATTTTTCAATCCTCACTGGAGGCACTTTTACTTTTAAGACAGTCTCCCCCATCATCAAAAGGGTTGAGTTGCATCAAAAATCGAGTAGGAGGAAAACGAAGTAGTTTTCTTCCTACTTTCGTTTTCCGACCTCTCACACCACCGTACGTGCGGTTCCGCATACGGCGGTTCCTTATCTTACGTGCAGTATGACATAGTAGTCCATCAAACGAGGATAGCCTGCGGCGCGGAGTTTATCATTGGATGCGGCGTGGTGCATTATACCTTCCGCATTTGCCCGATATCCCTTGCTGCTGTCGCTGTAGATTCTTGCCCAAGATGGCTTTATGCCACATCGTATCAGGGCGGTTTGGGAACTTGCACCCTTTAGAGTATGTTCGTGCCGGACGAACTAAAAAGGACGAAAGCTATTAACTTCCGTCCTTTCGTTGGGGGTGCGATGTGGGGCTCGAACCCACGACACCCAGAACCACAATCTGGTGCTCTACCAACTGAACTAATCGCACCGTGTTAGAGATTGCAAAGATACGAATAAATTTGACAGATGCAAGGGGTCGGCAGTAATATTTTTCACAAAATAGGTTCTGGATCATGGGAGTATAAAAATCAGCTGCCACAGATTTGCCAAAGATAGCGCAAGTTCTTCCCTAATAATCACAGGAATTCCAGCATGTATTCGTATCCTTCCTCTAAAAAAACTGTTCCTTTCTTATTGGACGGGCGTAAAAATCGCAGATTTTTATGTAAGTTTGTGCATGCGGAAAATTCTGACAATCGGACTGTTCCTTGCTTTTACCGGCTCTGCGGCGGCACAAAACCACCGTGAGGGCTTTCCATCATGGACGGGCAAGGCCGGATCATACCTTATAAAAGGACTGAATATTCCACATCCATCCTTCCATACGCCCGACACTGTGAACGTCGTGATCATGGGTGACATGATGATGCACCGGGATCAGATTTCCAACGCAAGGACCGGAGAGGACACTTTCGATTTCTCGGAGTGCTTTCCTAAGGTGGAGCATCTTATCAAGGAGGCGGACATCGCAGTGGCGAACATGGAATTCACGCTTGCGGGAAAGCCTTACACCGGCTATCCATGTTTCTCGGCGCCGGACAGCTACGCCGAAAGCATCGCCGGAAGCGGAGTGGACATATTCCTGACCGCAAACAATCATATTCTTGACAAAGGGCGGGAAGGAATCGAAAGGACGCTGGGAATATATTCAAGAATGGAGAAGGAGGGACGCGTAAGGCACACGGGAGCAGCGGTTTCCGCAATGGATGACTCGCTGCGCTTCCCGCTGAAAGTCGTGTCGAAGGGCATCCGTCTCGCGTTCATCAACTTCACCTACGGCACGAACTGCGGAATCAAGGAAGCGTTTCCTAAAGTCCACCGGATTGACACAGTTGAGATTGCCGGAGCGATTCAAAGAGCAAAGGAATCCGGCGCGGACTTCATCGTGGCTCTGCCTCATTGGGGCGCTGAATATGTCCTCAGGCATTCCGCCTCGCAGGAACGGTTGGCGCGATGGTTGGCCGGAAAAGGTTGCGACGCTGTCATCGGGGCGCACCCACATGTGCTTCAGGACACGACAACGATGATCGTGCAAAACGGGAAAAGCATGCGGCAGGTTCCGGTGGTATATTCATTGGGCAACTTCATCTCCAACATGAGCGCCCCGAACACTCAGATCGGGATGATGGTGACACTGCGTTTCACAAAGGACTGGCTTGGGAACAGGAATATGCTTGAGCCGCTTCTGACCCTTACCTGGTGCTCCAGACCTGGGCATCTGACGCATGGCTACACCACAATCCCAGTCAAGGAATATATCGGGAAACGTGACCATTGGCGCAACCCTTGGGACTACGACAAGATGGTCGCATCCTACGAGAGGGTAAAGAAAGAAACTGGAATTATTGATTGATAATGAAGAAGACAATAACGCTTGACGCTATGGACCCCATCGAGATCTTCGGGGCCGGGAACAAGATACTCGAAGAGTTCTGCTCTTATTTTCACGGACTTAAGGTTGTCGCCAGAGGCAACGAGATCCATCTGGACGGCAAGGAGAACGACATACAGGAATTCAACCAGAAATTCGCCGAGCTGGTTGACCGGAGAATGCACAAGATGAATCTCACGGCCTTCGACGTGGAGGACATCTTCGACGGGGAGAACTCTCCCAACAACTTCAGGCTCAACGGTGAGGCCATCATCGTCCACAGCACGGAAGGCAAGCCGGTCAAGGCACGCAACAAGACCCAGCAGGAGATGGTCAAGGCCTATTTCGAGAACGACCTCATCTTCGCCGTCGGCCCCGCCGGAACCGGCAAGACCTATATCGCCATCGCCTTGGCTGTCAGGGCGTTGAAAAACCGTGAGATCAAAAGGATCATTCTGACGCGCCCCGCCGTCGAGGCCGGGGAACGGCTGGGGTTCCTGCCGGGAGACCTCAAGGACAAGCTGGATCCGTACCTCCAGCCACTGTACGACGCATTGGGCGACATGATTCCTCCCAAGAGGCTTCAGGAGTTCATCGAGGAGGGCACGATCCAGATCGCCCCGCTGGCCTACATGCGAGGCCGCACGCTGGACCGGGCATGTGTCATCCTGGACGAGGCCCAGAACACGAATCTGTCCCAGCTCAAGATGTTCCTCACCAGAATGGGCATGAACGCCAAGTTCATCGTGACCGGTGACGCGACCCAGGTCGATCTCCCCCGCCGCGAGGATTCCGGCCTTCTGAAAGGCATAAGCCTCCTGAAGAACATCAAGGGAGTCAGCACCATCATCTTCACCAATGAGGACATCGTCCGCCACCCTCTGGTGACCAAAATAGTCAAGGCCTTCGACCGCAAGGAGGCCGAGGAGGCAACCGGGGCTGCCGGGACAGCCGGGGCTACCGGAACTGCCGAGACCGCCGGAACTGCCGGGACTGCCGGAACCGCCGGGACTGCCGGAACCGCCGGAACTCTGGAGGGCAATGATGTCCAGAGTCATCAAGACTGAAAATCCGCCAAGACTTCGTGGCGGACAAACCGCTGACTATCAGCCATTAAAGCAATCACCTCCTGCTAAATCCAGCAGGAGGTGATTGTTTTATTTATTATCTATCAAGCACTTAACCGCCACGGACTTCCGAGGCGGTCATTTGCCGGATTAGTTGTTCAGAAGAGCGTTGTACTTCTCGTAGCCGGCCTGGAACTTAGGATCCTGGTCACGGAAACGATAGTAGATCTGCTTGAGGTACTCTGCGATCGTTGACTTGATGGCGGCGTCCTCGCAGACAACGTAGGCCTGCTCGAACGGTTCGATGCACTTCTTCAATGTCACCTCGAAGTCCTGCACGAGAGCCATGTACTTGGCGTCATCAAGCTCATTCTGAGCCTTCTCCTGAAGTTCGAGAGCCTTGTCATAGTACATCTGACCCTTGCCGATGTAGGCAAAGACATACTTAGGATCCTTGGCGGCAGACTCATCGTAAGCCTTGGCGGCCTTGTCAAGATCTCCAAGCTGCTTGTAAGCCTGACCCTCGACATAGTAGAGGGAAGCGTTGTCAGGAGACGTGGCCTTGGCCTGCTGGAGGAGTTCGAACAGTCTGTCAGTACCCTCACCGCTGGTCATGTAGTAGTTGATGAGGCCGAAGACGATGCTCTCGCTCGTAGGGAATTTCTGGAAGCCCTGCTCAAGGTAATCCTTGGCGGCAACCTTTCCGGCAGCGGTGGTGTCAATGTGTGAGACGCAGTCTGAAAGCTTGGCGAACACCTCACCGCCATCACCATAATAACCATAGCCGAGGCACTTGTCAAACATAGTCTTGGCCTTTGAGAAATTCTCCGTGCTCCACGATGTGAACGCGGCGTTGTACAGAGAGTTGGTGTCGATCTGAGCATAAGGCTTCTGGGCGGCGGCCTCGTAGGCAGCCTCGAAGAACTCCTCCGCCTTCTTCACGTCACCGAGGGTGTAGGCGTTGTAGGCCTCCTGATTCAGTTTCTCGGAGATTGTCTTGATTCCTGCGCTGATGTCCTTGTCCTTGCTGTGCTTCTCGTCAAGCTCATAAGCTTTCTTGTAGGCCTCAAGAGCCTTAGGAAGGGCATTCTCGACAACAGGCTTCACGACCTCGATCACAGAGAGCTGGCCATTGGCGTTGAAGTAGAGATTCTTGTTCTCGTAAACCTGCTTGGTGTACTGCGCTCCATTAAGGGTGACAACCTCCACAGAGGTAGGTTTCTCGCCACCCATGGAAAGCTGGAGGGCGTTCATGTCGGCACCGAGCCAAACATTTCCGGCAGGCGCAGCGTAAGCGTCAAGATAGGTCTGCGCGAGCTTCATCCAAGTAGCCACCTTGGTAGCCTTCTTCTCGTTCCGGGAAGCGGCGATGGCACTCTCGACCGCCTTGGCGGCAGAGTTCACGTTAGACTGGGCATCCGCTACCTGGAAGGAAGCGAGCAATGCCAAAACAATCAATGTCTTTTTCATGATTATTGGTATTTAGTTGTTTACAAATAAACTATTCCTGAGGTGCCTCGGCGCTTTCCCCGGCATCCTGCTGTTCCTCCTCACCACTCTTCTCCACAGTCGAGATGGCTGCGATCGAGTCACCGTTCTTGATGTTGATCAGTTTCACACCCTGGGTCGCCCTGCCGGACACCTTAATGTCGGAGACCGCCATTCTAATCGTGAGGCCGGACTTCTCGATAATCATCAGGTCATCGTTCTCTGTCACGTTCTTGATGGCAATCAGTTTGCCGGTCTTCTCGGTGATACTGATGGTCTTCACACCCTTTCCACCCCTCTTGGTGATCCTGTACTCATCGAAGTCAGTCCTCTTTCCGAATCCGTTCTCGCTCACGACAAGCACGGTGTGTTCGGCGGCATCCTCCGCCTTAGGATCGTAGTTGATAGCTCCGATGACCTCATCATCGTCTTCAATATTGATGCCACGCACGCCGGTGGAGTTCCTGCCCATAGGACGGGCGTCCGTCTCATCGAAGCGGCAGCAGCGTCCCTCACGGGCGGCGATGAATATCTCCTCGCTGCCGTTGGTGAGCAGAGCCTCGACGAGTTCGTCCCCCTCACGGAGGTTGACGGCGTTCACGCCGGCTGTCCTTGGATGTGAATATGCCTCCAGGGATGTCTTCTTTATGATTCCCCTCTTGGTGATGAGCACGATGTTGTTGCCGTTCACATATTCAGGATCCTTGAGAGTCTTGACGTTGATGTACGCAAGGATCTTGTCATCCGGGATGCTGAGCACGTTCTGGATGGCGCGGCCCTTCGAGGCCCTTGAGCCTTCCGGTATCTCATAGACCTTGAGCCAGTAGCAGCGTCCGGACTGCGTGAAGAGCAGCATCGTCGAATGCATGTTGGCTATGTAGATGTGGTCGATGAAGTCCTCATCCCTCGTCGCGCTTCCCTTCATTCCGACTCCGCCGCGGGCCTGGGTACGATATTCGGTCAGAGGGGTCCTCTTGATGTAGCCAAGATGGGAGATCGTGATGACCATGTCCTCATCGGCATAGAAGTCCTCCGGATTGAATTCCTCGGCGGAAGGACGGATCTCAGTCCTTCTCGGGTCGGCGTATTTGTTCTTCAGTTCGATGGTCTCGGCCTTGATGACCTTCATCTGCTCCTCGACGCTTCCGAGAATCTCGTTGCAGCGGGCGATGAACTTCTCAAGTTCGTCATATTCAGCCTGAAGCTTTTCCCTCTCCAGTCCGGTCAGCTGACGGAGTCTCATCTCGACAATGGCTGTCGCCTGGGCATCGGTGAACTCGAACCGTGAGATCAACTCGGCCTTGGCCTCGTCCACATTGGCTGAATGCCTGATGATGTGGATGATCTCGTCGATGACATCAATGGCCTTCAGCAGACCTTCCAGAATGTGCGCCCTCTTCTGAGCCTTCTCCAACTCGAACCTGGTCCTTCTGATGATGACATCGTGGCGGAATTCCACGAAATTGGCGATCATGTCCTTGAGGGACAGCGTTCTCGGGCGGCCCTTGACAAGGGCGACATTGTTGAACGCGAAGCTGGACTGAAGCTGGGTGTACTTGAACAAGGTGTTGAGCACGACGTTCGAGTTGCAGCCCTGCTTTACCCTGATGATGACGCGGACACCCTCGCGGGAGGTCTCGTCATTGATGTAGGTGATGCCCTCGATCTTCTTGTCCTCGACCATCTGGCCGATCTTCTCGATCATCTCCTTCTTGTTGACCATGTACGGAATCTCGGTCACGACGATGGTCTCACGGCCGTTGTCGGCGACCTCGATCTCGGTCTTGGCTCTCACCACAACCTTGCCGCGGCCGGTCTCGTAGGCTTCCTTGATTCCGCCCACACCCATGATGATGCCTCCTGTCGGGAAGTCCGGTCCCTTGATGTGCTGCATCAGGCCGTCAGTGTCGATGTCCGGGTTGTCGATGTAGGCGCAGATCGCGTCACAGCACTCGCCCAGATTGTGCGGAGCCATGTTCGTGGCCATTCCGACTGCGATACCTGACGATCCGTTCAGAAGAAGCAACGGAGCCTTTGTCGGCAGAACCGTCGGTTCTTCCTCGGTGTCGTCGAAGTTAAGGGTCATATCAACAGTGTTCTTGTCGATGTCGACAAGAACGTCGTCGGTCATCTTCTGAAGCTTCGCCTCGGTGTACCTCATGGCGGCGACAGGATCACCGTCCATTGATCCGAAGTTACCCTGGCCAAAGATCATAGGGTAACGCTGGTTCCAAGGCTGCGCGAGCCTGGCGAGAGCGTCATAGACACTGGAGTCACCGTGCGGATGGTACTTACCAAGCACCTCACCGACAATCTTGGCGCACTTACGCGTCGGTCCTGAATATGACAGGCCGAGGCCGTCCATTCCGAACAGAACCCTCCTCTGCACAGGCTTCAGGCCATCCCTGACATCAGGCAACGCACGGGAAACGATAACGGACATCGAATAGTCGATGTACGCGGTACGCATCTCGTGGTCAATCTCAACCGGCTCGATAATGCCAATCTGCCCTTCCTCTTTCTTTTCCTCAATATCCATATCGTGATGTTGAATACATTATAGTTAAACATGCAAAAATAACAAAAAAAACCGAGAGAGACAACATGGCGGCACGCTATGCGAAATTGTCAAAAATTTTCGTCGCTTGTACCGAGATATGGCACAAGCGGCCGATACCTTTGCATCAGAAACAGAAAAAAACAATAAAAAAACATACAGTCATGAGAAACACAGAGTACAACCTTGACAAACTTGCGTCAATGATTTCGTCCGAGTCATCATTCACAGCGTTGGTGGAAATGATGGGAGACATGGGATTGGAGTTCGAAGGGGCAGTCAAAGGGCAGTAATCACCTCAACGCCAGTTCCTCAACCTCCTTTTTCAAGGAGACGAGAGTGTTCTCCTTGTCCTGCGTGAGTCCTACACGCAGCGTCCTTGCGCCCGCCATATTCTTCCGGCTTTTGCCATGGAGTATCCTGTCGGAAATGATGAACTCCGACACCGGGTCCTCGACGTATTTCATCACCGCCCTCTTCAACGGTCTCGCACCGAAAGCCGGATCGAAACCGACATCAGCGATGAAACGCTTGGCGGAAGGCGTGACTACCAGCCTGTAACCAGCCTCCTCGGCCCTGGCGCGGAGATCTTTCAACTCGATGTCGATGATCTTCTCGATGTCATCCCTGGTCAATGCGTTGAAGAATATCCTTTCGTCCACCCTGTTGATGAACTCCGGAGGGAAAGACTTCCTGATGGCCTTTTCCAAAACGCCTTGACGGTTCTTCGAGACGCTCTTTCCGGAAGTGGCGAAGCCGACCCCGCTGCCATATTCATCAAGCTCGCGGCTGCCGACATTGGAGGTCATTATGACGATGGTGTTCCGGAAACTCACGACGCGGCCGTTGCTGTCCGTCAGGCGACCCTCGTCAAGTACTTGAAGCAGAATGTTGAATATGTCAGGATGGGCCTTCTCGATCTCGTCCAGCAGCACCACGCAATAAGGCTTTCTGCGAACCCGCTCGCTGAGCTGGCCGCCCTCCTCATAGCCGACATAACCGGGAGGAGCGCCGACAAGACGGGACACAGTGAATTTTTCCATATATTCACTCATGTCTATTCTAACCATATTCTCCTCGGAATCAAAAAGATATTCAGCGAGGCATTTCGCAAGTTGAGTCTTGCCGACACCAGTAGGGCCGAAGAACAGGAACGTGCCGATCGGACGGTTCGGGTCCTTGAGCCCGGCCCGGTTCCTCTGGATGGCGCGCACGACTTTCTCTATGGCATCGTCCTGCCCTATTATCCGGCTTTGCAGCCGGGCTTTCATCTTCATTATCCTGTTGCCCTCGGACTCAGCGACCTTGTTGACAGGGATTCCGGTCATCTTCGAGACGACCGTGGCGATGTCCTCGGCATCCACGCGATTACCGTTTCTTTTGTTCTTCGCCAGATTAAGCCGCACCATCGAGCCTGCCTCGTCCAAAGCGTCTATCGCCTTGTCAGGCAGGGACTTGTCGGTGATGTAACGGTCAGTCAGACGTACACAGGCCTCTATGGCATCCTCGGTGTAGGCTACCTTGTGGAAATCCTCGTAATTCGGCTTGAGGTTCTCCAGAATCGTGATGGACTGCTGAATGTCAGTCGGCTCCACGACAATCTTCTGGAATCTCCGGTCAAGAGCCCCGTCCTTCTCCACTATCTTGGCGAACTCGTCCATAGTCGTGGCTCCGATGCACTGGAGTTCGCCACGCGCCAAGGCCGGTTTAAGGATGTTGGCGGCATCCAGACTCCCCTGCGCGCCGCCCGCTCCGACGATCGTGTGGAACTCGTCAATGAACAGGACTATGTCAGGATTCGAACTCGCCTCTTTGATTATCGATTTGAGGCGTTTCTCGAAATCCCCACGGTACTTCGTTCCAGCCACGACTGAGGCTATGTCCAAGGAAATCAAGCGTTTCTTGGCCAAGGCCGGGGAGATGCTTCCGCCGGCTACCCTTAAAGCGATTCCTTCGACTATCGCCGACTTCCCTACTCCCGGCTCGCCGATCAGCATCGGATTGTTTTTCTTTCTTCTTCCCAGAATCTCAATGACACGGGCGATTTCGGTCTCCCTGCCGACGACGGGATCCAGTTTCCCTTCGGCGGCAGCCTTAGTGAGGTCAAAGCCGAAGTCCTCTATCACGCTCTTCTCCGGTTTGGATTCCTGACTTGCCTCCTGCCGGTCATCCTCACTTTTGTCCTCCTCTTGCGCGGAATCATTCCCCAACATCCCTTCGTCACGCATATACGACAACAGGCGGCCGTAATCCACTCCGTGCTGCCGCAGATAGGCCTGACCGTAATTCTCCGTCGTACGGCAAAGAGCCAGAAGAAGGTGCAGTGAATCTGCCTCGGCGGCACCTTGTTTGGAGGCCTCCATAACAGTGATGCTCAAGACATTCTGGGCGTAGCGGGTGAACGAGATCTTGTCCGACTCCGAGTACGGGATCGGCTCGTTCGTGAATATATGGCTGTCGATGAACCGTTTGAAGTTGTCCGCGTCTATTCCTTGGCCTGTGACGACCTTGAAGGCGGCGTTGTCGCCGTGACGAAGGATGCCCAAGAAAAGGTGGTCGGGACCGATGCCGTAGCTGCCGGTGCGCATGGCTTCATCTCTGGCGTAGCGGATTATGTCGTTGAGTTCGTCGGATATTCTTATTTCCATAAATGTTTTTCAAAGTATAATTTACAATATTAAGTAATTTTCTCTGGTTCTGCAAGTCGCTTCGACAGGCTCTGCGACCGAGACCGTCTGGTCGCGGAGCCTGTGGTCGCTGAGTTTGCCGAAGCATCGAAGCGACATTACTATTACGGAAATTTTGTTACATTTCCTCTAAAAAAACTGTTCCTTTCTTATTGGACGGGCGTAAAAATCGCCGATTTTTATGTAAGTTTGTAAGTACAAGAAAAAGAACGACGAATGAGCGAGGAAAGAAGCACGGACAGACTTGCCCGTTACATAATCTGGACAGCAGCGGCGGCTGTGACCGTCACATTCTGCTGGTATTTCCGCAGCGTGCTGGTCTATATTATCATAGCCGCGGTGGTCTCCCTGTTGGGAAGGCCGATAATGAAAGGTCTGAAACGTATCAGGATAAAGGGCAAGAGCGCGCCGGACTGGCTGTCAGCGATAGTCTCGCTCCTCCTGATTCTGGTGATATTCCTTGGGATTGTCACCCAGATCATCCCTGTATTCTCCAGCATCATCACCAATGTCTCCGGGAATCTCCAGTCCTCCTCTTTCAAAGCCTCGGAGATCACCGTATGGTTCGACAAGGTGAACGTCTGGCTGATCGACAGGCTACCGGCCCTCGGGCGTGACTTCAAAATTCAGGACGCCGTGCTGGAATGGATCAAGAACGCCTTCGACATCTCTTCCGTGACATCCGTCGTCGGCTCCGTGGCCTCTGCCTTAGGATCTTTCGGCATCGGTCTGTTCTCGGTGATGTTCATCGGTTTCTTCTTCGTGAAGGACGAGACCCTTTTCCGCAGGATTGTCGGCTCGCTCGTGCCTGACAAGGCCGAGAAAACGGCCATCGGCGCCATCGGAGACATCGAGCATCTTCTGACCCGCTATTTTGTCGGGCTGATGGTCGAGGTACTCGGCGTGGCTCTTCTCAACTTCCTCGGTCTCTGGTTGATAGCGAGGATCGGATTCTACCCGGCCGTCGGAATCGCCTTTATGACCGGTCTTCTGAACGTGATCCCTTACGTGGGGCCGTGGATCGGCGGAGCCATCGGAACCATCCTCGGTATCGTTCTGAAATACAGCAGCGCCGCCGCCATCGGAGTCTATCCAGACTTTATGATGGTGATAATCACACTATTGGCGGTCTTCATCTGCACCCAGTTGGTGGATAATTTCCTGTTCCAGCCTCTGATCTACTCGACCAGCATCAAATCCAGCCCTCTGGAGATATTCATAGTGCTGCTGATGGCGGGGCATCTCGGCGGAATCATAGGAATGCTGGTAGCCATTCCGGCCTACACAGTGCTCAGAGTGATAGCGGCACGATTCTTCTCCGAACTCAAACCGATCCGCAGACTTATCGCAGCCACGGATGACGAACAAAAATCTTAATGAATATGAACACGATCTTCAAGAAATTTATGGCGCTGGTCGCCATCATCGCCGGATTCCTGACAAGCGGTAAGGCTAACGCTCAGGAAAAATATTCACCGTCGGGCACCTATCAATTCGCCGTGAAAGACGGGAACTCACTTTTCCTTGATGAATATCTCGCCACGGCCGGAAGCGAGACCACTCTGAACGGCAACGAGAAACCATCGATCGTATTTGTCTTCGGAGGCGGATTCAAGGGCGGAGAGCGCAGCCACAAGGAATATGTTCCATGGTTCAAGATGCTCAACGACGAAGGCTACACGGTGCTCACCATCGACTACCGCCTCGGGATGAAAGGCGTGAAGACAAAGGGCGGAATAGGCTCGGTCAAGCAGTTCTACCACTCGGTCAGAATCGCCAGCGAGGATCTGTTCAGCGCCACGAAGTACATCATCGACAACGCCAAGGCTCTGAAAGTCAATCCGGACAACTTAGTGATCTGCGGCTCGTCAGCCGGTGCGATGACCGTGCTTGAGACCGAGTGGATGCTGTGCAACGGGAAGGCCACGGAGGATCTGCCGGAAGGATTCCGCTACGCCGGAGTGATGTCGTTCTCGGGAGCGATACTGTCCCGTGAGGGCATGCCGAAATATTCCCGGACTCCGGCCCCGACGGCGTTTTTCCACGGCACGGCCGACAAGGTCGTGAACTACGGGAACATACGGGTGTTCAACTGGGTGTTCGCCGGCACGGACAAGCTCGTCAGGATATTCAAGAAAAACGGTTATGTCTATAACGCTTTCCGCTTCAAGGACCACAAGCACGAAATCGCCGATTCGATGGTGGAGACGTTCGCCGACCAGATCCGTTTCCTTGAGACCAATGTGACAAGAAAGGTCGCCAGAACTGTGGATTCCACAATCGACGACCCTGAGGCTCCGGTTCCGAGCGGCTCGGCGAACCGCAAGGAGATGTACGGAAAGTAATTAATCCTGAATATATTTACGATAGACTTCCGCGATTCTGCGGTATCCCTCTTCATTCGGATGGAGTCCGTCCCTGAAGAGGGATTCGTCTAACTTGCCGTCAGCCTTGGTGAGGACTGACTTGACATCCACGATGTCGTAGTTAGTGAGGTCACTTGACTTAAGCAGCTTATCCACGGTGGAGTTAACCTTGTCCACCATGTCGATGGCCTTTCTGCGTGGATAGATGTGGACTATGTGGATGCGGGCTGTCGGCTGTTTCACGCGGATATATTCAATGAGTCCGACCATTCCTTCGGCGATGGTTTCCTCCGTGCGGCCGTAGATGTCGTTCGTGCCGGCCATCACGAAGATATGCTTGGCGGAGAATCCATCCAGTTCCTCGTGCATCATACGCCACATCATGTTCCCGAGACGATCCCAGCCATAGCCGCAGTTGATGACGTTGCGGTCAGCGAATATATCGTTCCAGGAATCCACACCCGCATGCCAGACGACATTACTCGGTTCGCCCGACCAGTAATGGGTTATGGAGTTGCCAATCATCACGATCTCCGGATTCGGGGCGATGTGCCTTTCCCTGTAAAGGACTCTGGAATGTCTTTCGGTCCAGTCGTAGAATGTGAAATCACGGCGCTGCCTCAACGGTTTGAGGATGTCCGGGAGGTCGGCTGTCGTGCCGAGGGCGTTGAAGATCGTCTCAAGCGTGGCCACCGTGTCCGCCTTAGCACCGTCAACGGCGATGAAGTACTCCGGCCTCTTGCTTTCTTTCCTGCTTACGACCTTCACCGGGAAGTCAGCCTTCCTCTGAATGATGTTCCTTACCGCCTTGGACGGCCTGTCAACAGCCTCGACCGGAACATTGTAGAACGCCACGGCTTTCTCCACAGGGACAGGCTCGAAATGGAAATAGGTTCCGCCACTGGTTCCGATCTCCATCCATTTCACCTCATTGTAAAGCGGAAGATAAAGCCTGAACTCGTTGCCGTTCTTGGCGGATTTACCGTAATCCACACGGAAAGAGAACGTTATCGTGTCACTCACAGACTTTCCAAGGTCGCAGGCTCCGTCCAGAAGATGGAATCCTCCATCGTTGTCAATGTCGAAAAGATCCACCCCCAACGACGCCATCTCTGTGGCGCCTTTAGGAATATCCCTGTCCTCAAGCACGTAACGTACCGTGATTTCAGGAGCGTTGGTCCCGAAATCAATGTTCCCTCTGTCAAAAGTCCAGCAGGTTCCGAACGGCCCTTTTGTCCTCTCCGCCAAAGGATTATGCCAAACAGCCTCATCGGATGCCAAAGCGCCGACAGAAATAAGCAGTGCCAGACAGCCCGCCGACACCGCACGTTTTACGATTCCCGAATGTCTCATATTCATTAAATTCTAATTGTTGTCCTTTTCAAAACGGCCTCAAAGATAGCGATTTTTCCGGAAGGACACATAATCGGATTTAGAAGCTGTTTTGATTTGTTTGTTTGAAGGGCTGAGAGTGAAAAACCTCAGGTTCGACCGCTTCTTCCAAGGAAGATAGCGGTGCTGTCTGACTGAAGAAGCCGGGAAGAAAATTATGTTTATTTCACCTCAAAGAACATTTCTGACAATTCAAAAACAGCTTCTTAGTTCAACTTATTTTTTAACGCTTACTAAATCTATTACGAGAGGATCATTTCCAAGCCAAAGTGATACTGTCGTGATCAAATTGAACCACCATAGGTGCGTTTTCTTACATTTTTGCGACAGTGGACAAACAAACATCAAATCATTTTTTCCAAGGAATCGGCTTCCGGCCAAACGGTATCCGTGACACTACGGAGTATGCCGTGGCACCTAAAATGCTGACCAACAGCATAATGAGCCATTCGCCCTGTGCTGGTTCCGGCACCAGAGACACATTCTTTACCCCTGATAATCAATCATATAACTGCCACGCCTTCTTAAACATCAACGAGATGCCGTGACAATCTCTCGGGCACTATCGGAATACGGTCCCTGAGATTCAGCAATGGCATCCAAGAAGCGGAGGAAGGAGTATGCTGTCTGTCGCTTATATCGGATGCATACTCGCACAAGATAGTGGGTTGGGCATTAGGTCCCACACTTGAGACCATATACCCTCTCCAGACCCTGCAGATGGCCCTCGCGACAATAGACGAGAATACGGCGGGCCGTCTGATCCACCACTCGGACAGGGGATGCCAGTACTGCAGCGACGCGTATGTGTCGGAACTGAAGAGGCACGGGATAGGCATCAGCATGACCCAGAGCGGAGACCCTCTCGAGAACGCCGTGGCGGAACGCGCCAACGGCATACTGAAGACGGAATGGCTGTACAAGATGAGCATAGCCACCCGCGAGGAATGCCGGTCCGAACTGGAGCGGATCATAGGCTTCTACAACACCGAGAGGCCACACATGAGCATCGGGATGCAGACACCGGAGGTGGCGTACACGCAGTCCGGAACCCAGCGGCGATGCTGGAAAAACCGAAGATTCAAGATAGAAGTGCGGCAAGACCGGCACCATCGCCTTTGCCATTGGATTTCTGTTCAGCATGTGCGCCAGACTCATCGGAAGATAGGCCAAACGGCTATAGTCTACAAACCGCGACCACCGGGAACGGCAACAGAGACGTGCACAGGGCATGTCGGCGTGGCTGACTCTACCTTAGAAGATAGGGGTCGAGCACGGTGAGTGGAGCCACAGAGGGGTGTGTGGCAGGATGGCGTGGCCGTGGTTCGGCAAAAGTCTATCTGAACCTTGCGATGTTGACTATGGCTCCGGGACGGGAGAACAATGTTCTGTACGAAACCAACGTATTATGTACGAGACGATATTCGGTGTTATTTCGTACAGTGTGGCAGGGGGTATAAAGCTCATTTTGAGGGTTGGCGGGGATTGAGGAGATTATGCGGAAGCATAAGGCTGTGGATGCGGCGCTTGACTATGTGGCACATTATGATGCGGAACAGATCGGTGTCGTGATTGAACCTTGAAGGCTGGCAGGAAATGTTCAGAGGCAACATTGAAGAAGAGGATTAAGAATGGCGTTGAAAACTAGCCAGTCTGGCATGGAATGCTGGCTTTATACTACTGTAATATGCGAGATTCCGAGCTGGCAGAAGGGGGCGATAGAGAATCTGCCCATTTCTCAATCCTGCCCGTCATGTGATGGAAAACCAGATATATTTCGTAAATTTGGAGGTTTATGAAGAATAAGAATCACTGGCAACACTAAAACAAAGATCACAATGAGAAGAATCGTTTCGCTTCTGGCAATCTGCGCCGCGCTCGTTTCCTGCGGGAACACCGGCGGCAAATCCACCGGAGATGAGTTCCAGTCCATCAACTGGAGAGACAATGACGCCGCGGCGGTCATCTGCGTGGGCATGTACACCAAAGAGTCCGACCTGAGAGACTCCCGGCTGTTAGAACGTTACTCAAAGTCCTACGGTCTGGAGAATCTGGAGACTGTACAGACGAAGGGTGATGAGTGGTACATCGTCATCCCGCGCCACTCCAAGGCGACAGTAAAGGTCAACGCGGTCGAGATCGACGAGAACTGCAACCTACATAAGAGCATGCTGCTCGCCGAGAGGGACGGGAGGCCTTTCCTGCTGAGGTGCAACGTTTCGGATCTGTACTGCAACGTCGCCATCAGCATCGAGGGCAAAGACGGAAAGCCATTGGTGGACTATTCCCCGATGATCAGTCTGAAGGACGGATCGGTGGTCACCCCTGACGACGACGGGGACTCGGCGACCGTTCTGGACATCACGGACAAGTTCCTGCCGATAAAGCCTTCCGCCAGCGCGGACTACATAGTCTATGAATATACCGAAAGCTACCCCATAAAGAACAAGATCACCGCCCGCGTGCAGGACGGAAAAGCTTTCGTCAGACTGTCCCGTGGCATCGACGAATGTCCTGAAGGTGAATATGAGATCGAGGACCTGTCCGGAAAGTGCCGCGGTGTGTTCATCGGCAACATCGGCCAGGACATCAATCCGATCGTCTGCCTGGCGATGGAGAACGGAGGACTTGAGATCTTCAGCCTTTTCAGCGCGACGCAGACCGGCAGGTTCGACAGCAGCGGCCCTCTGGACGGCTTCAAGGACATCGAGGCGTTCAAGGACAGCACAGTGGTGAACACTGTCGACGGAGAGTTCGCCGGAGCCTACGTCACCATTTTCGCCTTGGACAAGAACGGCGACGCCAAGGAGATCGAACTCAATCCGATAGCAATCACAGAGCTCTCTTTCCTCCAGAACCACGACGACGGCAGGACCATCGAGCACAAGATAGTCCTCACCCACGACTGGAAGATCACCTACTCGACCGCCTGGTTCGAGGGTGACCCTATCGAAGAGTACCGCGGCCACGTCCGTCTGCTGAAATACGACTACGACAACATCGTCCTTGAGCAATCCTACGCATTCTCCGAGCACCTGTCCTACGATCAGGACATGATGGCCGCTTCCGAGAAAGTCAGCCTGACAGGCACATTCAGAATGACCCACCAAAAATCAGGCTATCAAGTCGTCCCTCTGTCAGGCCCTCTGACATTCGGCGCCCAGGACACCGGCAGCGCGTTCTACGAGTACACCTTCCTCCGCGACCTACCACAATCCGATTCCGGCGAGGAGACTGAATAGTCTCCGTCCCCGTGTCCCAGCAGGGACTCCGCGGGCGACTTTCGCTGCGATTCCCGCTCGCAGAGTCTCAACGGGGACTCCGCGGGCGACTTTCGCCACGATTTCCGCTCGCAGGGTCTCAACGGGGACTCCACAGGCGACTTTCGCTGCGATTTCCGCTCGCGGGGTCTCAACGGGGACTCCGCGGGCGACTTTCACCACGATTTCCGCTCGCAGAGTCTCAACGGGAACTCCGCGGGCGACTTTCGCCGCGATTTCCGCTCGCAGAGTCTCAGCAGGGACTCTGCGGGCGACTTTCACCACGATTTACGCTCGCAGGGTCTCAACAGGGACTCCGCGGGCGACTTTCGCCACGATTTCCGCTCGCAGGGTCTCAACGGGGACTCCACAGGCGACTTTCGCTGCGATTTCCGCTCGCGGGGTCTCAACGGGGACTCCGCGGGCGACTTTCACCACGATTTCCGCTCGTTGTCAATGTCGAAAAGGTTCACCCCCGGCGAAGCCATCTCTCTGTGGTTCCTTCAGGAATATTCCTTCACTCAAGCACGTACCTTACCTTGACTTCCGGAGCGTTTGTCCCGAAATCGATGTTTCCCCTGTCAAAGGTCCAGCAGATGCCTAACGAGCCTTTAGTTTTCTCTGTCAACGGGTTATGCCACTCATTCACACCTGCGGCCACCGCCGCTCTACTTTTTCGGAACACCAACGTAAGTGACTGGATAGTCTCCGAAATTGAGACTGAGAGACAAACCTGTGGCGTTCAAGGTGCCGGAGAGGGCTGTCACTGTGTACTTGGGAAACGGGACAGTGCCGCCGGAGAGAGGGACGATGCCGTCTGCGGAGAACTCCACTGTGCCGTTTTTCTCAGAATAGGCGACATCAGGGACTGTCACGTCAAGAGAGATGGGCATCTGAGGGACGAACTTGACTTTGTGGAACAAGATCTTCATGGTGCTGGCTTCCTTGTCCAAAAGGCAATCCACGGCCACGTCCTCAGAGACATTGTCCGATCCACCGGCTGTGACGGTCATGGTGCCTGAATATTCATACTCATTGGCAACAATGGGTTCCTCGTTCGAGCCATCCTCCTTGGAGCAGGACATCGCCAGCGGCATAGCAACCGCCATCAAAAACATTAAGAAGCTGTTTTGAATTGTTTGTTTGAAGGTTAAGAGCAAGCTCTTTCCCTGCTGCTCACCTCGGCAATCCGAACAAGTTCGATTGCCCTCGGTTCGGGCGCTGGGTTGAGAGTGAAAAACTTCAGTTTCGACCGCTTCTTCCAAGGAAGATAGCGGTGCTATCTGACTGAAGAAGCGGGAAGAAAATGAAGATTTTTTCACCTCAAAGAACATTTCAAACAATTCAAAAACAGCTTCTAAGATTTTTTTCATATTCATTACAGATTGATTGATAGTCCTATTGTGAACCGGCGGGGTTTCCCGGCCTGAAAGAAAGAATTGCCGACAGACTTGAAATAGAAAACGGAATATTCAGTGCCGGTGAGGTTCTGCCCTCTGAGCCAAAGTTCTGCCTTTGATGTGGTCAGACGGACATCCGCGCCTATCAGCGAATAGGGAGACTGGCTTATGTCTCCGGCTTCGTTCCAGTAGATCCTTCCGCTGCGGTTGATGTCGGCGTTCAATGAGACAGACCGCAGGAATCGCCCTCTGGTCAAGAACTTATAGCCACATCTCAAGTATAGTGTGGATTCCGGGGAGTATGGAATCCTGTTGCCGGACCAATCGTTGCGTCCGTCATCATAGTCCACAAAACGGGCGTCCATCAGGCTTCCGGCGAACGAGACGGAGAGGCCTTTCCACATCCACGAAGCTTCCGCCTCAACCCCAAGGCTGCGGGATCTGCCTGCGTTGGCCATCATACGCCCGGTTCCGTTCCCGTAAGGGAAGACAGTCATCTGCTGGTTGCGGCAATCAACACGGTAAGCGGTAAAAAAGGATTCAAGAATATGTCCGGCTGACCTCATACGGAATTTTCCGCCGATCTCATAGTTCAGACAGATCTCCGGCTTGTAGGTCAAGCCATCGGTCGAGAGGTCGCCTTTACCGTCAAGATGCACACCGAGCGACTCCATCATCCCAAGCATCATCTTCCGCTGGAGGACATCCGAGAAAATCTGAGTGTTGAATCCACCCGATCTGTAACCTTCTGAGACGGAGGCGAGTAAAGACATATTCAAACCTTTGGACCGCATACGCTCGGACGTGGCGTCGTACGAGACCGACAACTTTGGCTGCAATTGGGCATAACGAACCGTTTCCGTCCCGTCAACCTTTGTGCTGAAAGGAATATATTCAGACATCGCAGGCGAGACAATGAAATGAATGTCCGAGCCGGAATCATAGCGCATCCGGCTGGCCTCAAAGTCAAGCCTCAATCCAGCCGTGAATGTCCAACGGCCGGTATTGAAATAAGACTCGTGGTAGGCGGCCACATTGCCAAGAGCGATGTCGAAATCACTGTAAATCAAGAAATTCTCTTCTTGAATATTCAGTCGTCCCAGTTCCTGCGGTATTCCGGAATTGGCGTTGTCCAGAATCAACGACTTTATACCGTCCTTCAGGAAACGCACTGGAGCGGACATCTTGTTCAGCTTCACCATCGCGAACAGTCCGGTCTGGCTGTCCCACCAAACTGTATGCGTCTTGGGCTTAAAGATAAACTCTTGAGTGAAAGCAACTTGCTCCTGTATTTGATTCAAGGTGAACATTGACTTCGGTGTAAAATCCTGATCCATGTCCATGGAATCGAAAAGAGTCTGAAAACTTGTGACAGAACTGATTTTCCAGTTGCGCCATTCGGTTTTGAGACGGAATCCGTCCATAAGAAAGAAGCGACGATAGCCGCTTTTGTCGTTGTAATCCACCGGGAGGAGTTCTCCTGCCATCAATTTTCGATACGGATAACCGGTCTGGTCTATGTACGAGACTGTCAAGATGTTATCCAAGGAGGCCTTGCCGACTCCGCCGACGAATCTCGCACGGGCTGAGAATGAGTCCGAAAGGCCACAGTTGGATCCGTCATATTCATTGATGAAGAATCCGTCGGTATGTCCGTAGGCGGCGGTGAGCCCGAACCGGCCCTTGTATGCCGAGAGTTTCGCGGACAAGGTTGAAGCACTGCCATATTCAATGATCCCTCTTGTACCTTGGTATGCAGTCGGAGACAATGTTTCGACGGAAAGTACTCCGAGCATCGAATTGCGCCCGTAGAGGGTTCCTTGTGGGCCATGCAGAAAATCTATCCTGCGGATGTCCGTAAACGAAAAGTCATAGCAGTTCTTATCTATAATCGGCACGTCATCCACATAGAGTCCGATGACCGGGTTGTCCATCCGGGATCCGAGGCCTCTGACGTAGATGGTTGATGTCATTGAGGTTCCATAATCGGGAATATTCAATCCCGGCACTACCGCAGACAGGTTCTTTGGGGATGCGATGTCGCGTTCCTCGATTCTTCTCATCAGGAAAGTGGAGACTCCGGGAATGTCAGAGACGAAGCTCTCGCGCTTCACAGAAGAGGTCACGACCGAACCGGAGATCGTGTCTCTCACTTGAGGAACAGGCTGAAGTACCATCAGCAATGATGTCGCAAGGGCTGTAAGCATAACGAGTGCAAAAATACTCCAGCCAAAGCCATGGAGACTTATGAATATGTGATTTGGATTTGGACTTTTTATGCAATGAGCTTACCTCTCCGGAGCCGGAAGGTTATGGCGGCCATTCACCCGGATAGGGCGCGCGAAGCGTGTGCCGAGAGAGCGTTGTCGATGGCCATGAAGGTGCCAATCACTCGGCGAGGGCGCGCGAAGCGTGTGGGTCGCCATGGCCTGCCGGTACCGGAACGCCCCTCTTAAAAAAAGACAGCTTACATGCCTCTGAAGTCAGTCGGTGACATCCCGACCAGTTTTCTGAAGAAACGTGAGAAGTAGGCGGGATCCTCGAAACCGAGTCTGTAGGACACTTCCGAAATTGGGATGTCCGGATCGTGCAGAAGGGTTCTGGCCAGCGTGAGTCTTGCGTTTTCGATCCATTCTCCGGCACTGCGTCCTGTCTCGGATTTCACCACACGATTCAGGTGATTCGGCGTGACACCAAGTTCCCCGGCATAGCCGGACACTCCGCTGAACGGACGCGAGGTGTCAAATACCCGGCCAAGATAGGCGGAGCTCAATCTGACCGACGCCGTACCGTTGTTTTGAGGGATGGCGCTGTCAAATTGCCCAAGCAAAACCTCAAGCAGTCCCTGTACAGTAGGAAAATCCTCTGAGAATCTGCTCATTCTGATCAGAAGCTCGTCGAAGAACACCTTGTCCTCCATCGGGATAGTCATCACACTTGGAGTACGGAGTCTCAGCACCCTATGCGCGGAATTACGCAGCAGTCTGGAAGAGAACGCTCCCATATACCCGATGGAATCCTTGAAATATTTCACTGAATATGCCAACTGCGGCGGAATCAATGCGCAATCCTGCCCCCGCAGCAGGTAAGGATTCCCTTCAACATCCGTAAGCACCTCTCCGGAAATAAGATAGATAAACGACCAGTCCTCCCTGATCATTCCGCGCATCGGCTGAGCCGTAATATGTCCGGCCGCATTCAGCGCCCTGATCACGAATTGTCCCATTTACGATGCAAAAATAGCAAAAGATATTCATCTACGAGCAATGAACTTGCCCACAAACGCTATTGCTCTCCTTGGGGACGAATATGCACGAAAATGTTGCCGCAGAGGGATGAGTAACCTTCAAAAAATAACCTGCATCATCTTAAGGAATCTTTTCGGTCTAGATCTCTTTTCTCATCAGTCATGTGCCACCGGCACACTCCTTCTTCGAAAATAGATCTATCCTCGAAAATATTCTCTTAATCTGAGGCAACTTATTTTTTTCATGTTACTAAGTGGAGTTCTGCGGCAACGGACATGCGGGATATTGTTAACGAAGAGGACACTCGACAGGCTCAGCGGCCGGCCGGTGTAGAAATCGTACCAGCCTTCGCACTGAGGGAAATAGACGCTGCGGTAGCGGGACTTATATTCAGAGACAGGGCAAGGCATCAGGGCCGGCCCCAACATCCACTGGTCGCTGATGTCTGCCACATTGCGGTCGGTCGGGAAGTCCATCGGAAAGCCGCGGAGCATGGTGCAGTCCTCAAAATGCACGGCTCCGGCCAAGGAATAGAGGTACGGCATCAAACGGTAACGCAACTTCATGTAATAGAGGATGCTTGAATATGTAGGCGCACCCTCCGGGGCTATATTCCAGATCTCTCTTCTCGGCCATTGTCCGTGGGCGCGGAACAGCGGCACGAAGGTGCCGAACTGGTGCCAGCGGGTCTGGAGTTCACGCCATTCGTCGAGGCCCGGGGTGACCTTGCCGGTGTTGTCAAAGGTGGAGATTTTTCCTGTCCGCGAACCGAGTCTCAGGCGTGGCGGTGACTCTTACAAGATTGCCGCCTTTAACTTGAAGCCGGACCAACGCCGGCCCGTCAGCCTTCCTGTCAGCCACCCGGACAATGATTCCGTCAGAGTTCTGTTTCCAATCTTGGCCGCAACACCCTGTGATGGCGATGAGGGACAGCGCGAGCGAAATGATTCTGCGTGGTTTCATTGTGGTTAAAATGTTGACTGTTAATCAGTATTTTCCACAAACTTACGCAAATATTCCTAAAGGATGATGTTCGTCCCGACACTCCCGCAAAAAAAGCCAATCATTTGTCAAGATAATATAGATTTAAAAGAGAATGGCTTTGATATGGCAGAATGAAAGTACACAAGTCACCGATAATTTACTCTTGGACACCTCCAATAAATTTTCATGAATGGTCTGATAGTTATGTGTTCCAAGTTCTTTTTCAAGCATAGCAATAGAATTAAAAGTGAACAGATGATAATTAATGTTATAGTAAAAAACATTTAACTTGCAACAAAGCCGAGGAGACCATAGTGTCAAAAAATATCCAATTGTGACTGTTGCACATGTGTGAATAGAGTCAAGGTGGAGTAACAGAACGTACATCACTTCGCAATCCAATATGATGGAAACGGATCTCATCCACCTCCTGACGTGTCGCGCCGAGTGCCAGCATTCCGGGGATATACCTTGCGTCGTTGGCACCTACCAATTGTTGGTGACGGTCCGGGGTGATATTCAAAACAGACAGAACCTGCTCAATGGACGAAGGTCTGTCGATGAAGTCATTGTGATGGTCAATCCTGACATAATTGGAGGGTGGCGGCACGTACTCTTTCAACTCGATTCCGTAGATGGTGCAATCTGGCTTGCCCGCATATTCATCAAGAATGTCACTGTATTCGCTCAGAAGAGCGTTACCCCAACCAAGTTTTTATCGGCATAGCGGATCCTCAACTCATCAAGCAGTTCCCGAATAGCCTGCATCTCAAGGTCATGGCCGCCTAAAAGGAATATTCTATCACTCATAATTTTTCTCTTCATGATTGGTCGCGCCGACGCCTGTCCGCCTGCCGCAAATAGTATCATTTGAGCGCAAACAGTTATTGGCCCAGTTTATTTCACAGGAATTCAAATTTAGGAAATAAATCGTTAAAACCAAATAGAAATTGAGGATAAATTTCGAAAGACGTTCCGAGTGACAATACCTCAATAGGCCTGATGAGGGTTCGTGAATGTCACGTTACCATAAATGGCGTGACGCTTGTGCTTGTAGGAGGCCCACATCCGGTCGCCGTAGGCGAAATGCCACCATTCGGCAGGATAGTTCACGAAGCCAGTTTCTTCCATCACGGTCAAGAGGATTTTGCGGTTCTTTCGCTGCTCCGAGGTAATATGCTTGCTGTCAGTCGCTGTCGAGCCATTATGTTCCAGATAGCCGGTCCCCATGTCCAGAGGGCGGCCTTCCTGATCGCACAATGTCAAATCGACAGCTCCGCCGCTTTGATGGCCGCCGCCGATGCCGGCGATCATCTTGTTCAGAGTGGATTCCACTTGTTGCTCGGAATAATCGGGATGCTCTGCCACTATCCATGCACGGCAATCCTTGCGTCTTCCAGCTTGTTTTTCGGCCGGACGGTATAGCTCAAAAATCTGGAGTCTGAGGCCAAGCGTCTCAAGTTTCCGAGACACAACAGCAAGTTTCTCTATGACCTGCGCCCTTCCGTAAGGCACCACGTCCGGAGCCACAATGATGTCTTCCTCAGGCAAGCCAACCATTGGCTCTCCACATTCTCTGATCACGACACGATTGACAATGTCCCTGGGCATCAGTCTGCGGATCCCCAGAAGCACCAGAATATAGTTGTATAAAACGCGAAGAGTCATATCAGCAGCAATCATAGAAGAACCTCAGACCAATTCTGAATTCCGCTTAAGTAAACCTTTAAAAATTTCTAACGCTTGTTAAGTGACCAAACGTGACGAATATACAACTAAAATCCGACATATCAACCTTTCTAGCAACCTTATTCATCGTATGAGTTATATGCAAGAGACAGGCAACAAAGTACAGCACTCGATTGTCGTGGAGGATATATCTTTGATTATCAGCAAATAGAGCATGTGTCCTCCTATCTGCACCACACGAGAGGAGAGACTATTAATCCACTATTAATCAACGCATTAACCACCACAAGAACTGCACACCCCCCCCACCAACCACATCACCACACAGGTCACTCTTCGGCAAGCTCAGTGACCATGTTCCTCGGCTGGGTCTGTGTCTGGCAGAGACATAACAAGACAAGAGAAATCCCACTCCAGAATTTTTGTAACGTGAAAAATTCTGGAATGGGATTTCTCTTGTCCTCACCCCTGCGGCATTATCGCCTGATATCAGGAGCGAACATATTCATTCACCACTATTTGCGGCAGGCGTCGGCGATGACCTTCTCGCTGCGGGCGATGAAGTCGGAAAGGGCCTTGCCTTTGAGCAGACCGTTGGAAAGAAGGGCCAGGTCGATCACCTGCTTGAGGATGTCGTTGCCGGCGGCATATTCATCAACCACAGCCTGATGGGCATCCTTGATGGCCTGACGCTCGTCGTTGATTCTCTTCTTCTCGTCCTCGGAAGCGTCCTTGCCAGGCTCGGCAGGGAGCTCCTGCATCGGAGTGATCTTGGATTTGGCCTCGGTGACTATTCCGGCCATGACCGGATTCTCAAGGTTCACGGTGATGTTGAACGACTCCGGCATATTCCCGTAGAAGTTCATTCCGCCTCCCATCGCGCTCATCTCGCGGTAACGCCTCATGAACTCGTTACGGGTGATGATCACCGGAGCGGCGCTCTCGCCAAGGTTGTCGGCCTCCACGAAGTAGTCGTTGCCCTTCGGCAGGACGGCCTTGAACATCGCGCTGAGGTCATCCTTGTCGGCCTGTGCCATTTCCGGCTTGACCTTCTCACTCTTTGGGATGAGGTTGTCTATCGTGTCTGAATCCACACGGGCGAACCTTGTGTCAGGGATCTTCTGCTCCAACAGATTGACATAGTGGGAGTCAAGCTCGCAGTCCATCAGAAGCACATCATACCCTTTGTTCTTCGCCGCCTCGATGAAAGCGTACTGCTCGTCAGTGTCGGTTGCATAGAGGTAAACGACCTTCTTGTCCTTGTCGGTCTGGTTCTCGGCGATGGCCTTGCGGTAGTCCTCCAGAGAGAAATACTTGCCGTCCGTGTTCTTGAACAGGGCGAACTTCAGAGCCCTCTCGCAGAACTTCTCGTCGGAGAGCATGCCATATTCAATGAACAGTTTGAGGTTGTCCCACTTTTTCTCCCAAGCGTCACGCTCGTTCTTGAATATCTCCTCCAGTCTGTCGGCCACCTTCTTGGTGATGTAGGTCGAGATCTTCTTGACATTCTCGTCGGCCTGCAGGTAGCTTCTGGAGACGTTAAGAGGAATGTCCGGAGAGTCGATGACACCATGCAGAAGCGTCAGGAAGTCAGGAACGATGTTGTCCACGTGGTCGGTGACGAACATCTGGTTGCAGTAAAGCTGGATGTTGTTCTTCTCGATCGCCATCCTGTCCTTGATCTTCGGGAAGTAGAGGATTCCGGTGAGGTTGAACGGATAGTCCACGTTCAGATGGATGTAGAACAGAGGGTCTTCCTTCATCGGGTAGAGATCCCTGTAGAACTTCATATAGTCCTCTTCCTTCAGTTCGGAAGGTTTGCGGGTCCACAGAGGCTCGATCTTGTTGATGACGTTGTCCTTGTCGGTGTCGACATATTTGCCGTCCTTCCATTCCTGTTCCTTGCCGAAGACGACCGGAACCGGCATGAACTTGCAGTACTTGTCCAGTAGCTGCTGGATCTTGCCTTTTGTGCCGTAGTCCTTGGCGGCCTCGTCGTCAAGGTAAAGTGTGATGACGGTGCCTCTCTCAGCCTTGTCGCAAGGCCCCATCTCGAACTCAGGATTGCCTTCGCAGGTCCAGATGACCCCGCTCGCTCCCTTTTTCCAGGAAAGAGACTCGATAGTCACTTTCTTCGCGACCATAAACGCGGAATAGAATCCCAATCCGAAGTGGCCGATGATGTTCTGGTCCTTGTACTTCTGGAGGAACTCACCGGCGGAAGAGAATGCGATCTGATTGATGTACCTGTCGATCTCCTCCTCGGTCATACCGATACCGGAATCAATGATCCTCAACGTCTTGGCCTTCTCGTCAAGCTCGACGCGCACCTTAAGCTCACCAAGCTCGCCCTTGAAGTCACCGTTCGAGGCGATGGCCTTCATCTTCTGCGAAGCGTCCACCGCGTTCGCGACCAGCTCCCTCAGGAAAATCTCGTGATCCGAATAGAGAAACTGCTTGATGACCGGGAATATGTTCTCAGTCGTCACTCCAATCTGTCCTTTGTTGCTTTTTGCTGCCATAATATCTTTCCTTTTTAAATTTTACGAATATAGTAACCTTCAAAAAATAACCTGCATCATCTTAAGGAATCTTTTCGGTCTATATCTCTTTTCTCATCAGTCATGTGCCACCGGCACACTCCTTCTTCGAAAATAGATCTATCCTCGAAAATATTCTCTTAATCTGAGGCAACTTATTTTTTTCATGTTACATAAAAACCGACCTCACCATTGGCGAGGCCGGTTAAGGGATAGTCAAATTATGTTCCAAGTCTTCCGGACTGACAAATTGTCACCTCCGCAGGCGAAGGACACGTCGGCAGACTCGGCGACCGGGCAAAGGAACCTTGTCAGGAGCCTCTCTTGATCGTCACCTCACGGACTAAACAGCCAGGAACTATCTTGCCGGCACCGCTGGTGACCTTGAAGGTGGAGGCGGTAAGCATGGCAGACTCCAGATCGGCGGCATCCTCATCCTTGGACTTGGAGCCATCCTCGGACGCGGCCTCCCGGGCCTCCTCCAAGGCGCCGAAGCGATTGTCCCAGATCTTGCCTTTCTCAGGCTGGATCATGCCGATCTTCTCATACTGCATGTTGCCGTCCTCATCCTCGACAGGCATCAAGACCTCAAAACGGGATTTCTCATTGATGCCTTCCTTGAGTCCGATCTGGACATCAACGGTCCTGCCATCCTCCGAAATCCTGTAGATCGGGACGTTTACCTTGAACTCGTCATATTCCCGCTGCAGCTCTACAATAGCCTTGTCCACGGCACGGGTGCAGACCTTGAGCATCTGCGCGCCTTTCGACTTGCTTGAGAAACTCTTCGAGGCAAGATTGGCGGCGGAAGTCGTTGTCTCGCCCACATAGTCAACCGTGAAGATGTCGCTTGCATCAAAGGCAGACCTTCTCTCGGGGTTATCTTCCTCACCTCCGAACCAGTAGTTCTGATAGAAGGTCGCGGCAACCTCGTCATTCCAGACAAGCCTGTACAGATAGGTCGTGATGTTCACCCTGAATCCATCGATCTCATTCGCCGCGCCGGCAGCGAGATCTCCCACCGTCTGATAGGACGAATCTCCCGACAGCTCGCTCATAAGACTGCCTGCCAATGAAAGGAAACCTGAGACATTGGATGATCTCTCTCCCTTGTCTACAAAGGTGATGTCATTGAATATCAAGAAAGTGTTACCGATCAGTTGCTCGCCTGCGTCACCGAGCGCCGACATTCCGCGCGATGACTCCCTGGCTGTGGAGATGTCCAGTTGGGAGGCGTCATAGAAACCTCTTGACTGAATGAGATCCATGTCGAAGCCACCCGTTTCAGGATTCCTGTCAAACCATCTGGCCACCAATGCCTTAGCAATCTGATTCTGCGACATGAAGCGGGCGATGTCCTTCTTGTTCCGTTCAGTCTTGCCTCTGCCTTTCTTCTTCATTTTGACGGCGGAAGACTCGAACGACCGCAGGTCAATGTTGTGGTCATTGAATTTGTCAGGGATAGGCATGACCATGAAAGCCGATTCAATCTCAGCCGAATATGGAAAGTCCGAATGTTTTACAAGCACCGAGTACAGCGATGAGCGGCGGTATTTTGTCAATTCACCGTTGCCGCCCTCGTCAGAGGTGGCCGCTTCCTGGGCGAAAGCAGGGCATAGGGCCAAAAAGGCAGCCGCTGCCAAAAGGCAAGTCTTTTTAAGCAACATACGAATCAGTACAATGTTCTGTGATAGTAAACCGATTTCTGGTTATTGCCATAGGCCACACCGACAGCTTTCCAAGCCTTTACTTTCTCTGTGTCCAGTTTATAGGCGCGATCCTCGCGGACTTCCTCACGCTTCCTATAGTAATCGATGTCACTCTTGATCCTGGCCTTTATCTCATTGCTAAGAGCCACCGCCTGAGGGTAGCACGTCGCGTCAGGAAGGATCTCGGCGAGATATTCGCCGGCCTCGGCGGCCGCATAGGAATCCTGTCCCGCATTCCAGATGGCCATGGCCCTGGCAAGCGCCTTGTTGGCCTTGTCGTCAAGGTACTTCTGGTATATTCCCACAGCCACCTCCATCACCTCCTCGAAGCCGGAGCAGGCTTCCGGGACGGTGGACAGGCGGAACAGAGCCTCCTCGTACTTGTACACCTTCGCCAAGGCCTGAGCCATTACTATTATATTCCTGTACTGCTCGTTGTAGTACTTGATGATCTTACGGTTGGACTCCTTGATGAATGAGGATAGAGCGGCGTTTGAAGGAGAGATCTTCCGGATGCTGGCAGTCACCGCCTGCTCCTCGCTGTTGCCGACGCCTTTTGTCTCAATCGCCACGCTCGAGAAAATCTTCTGCGCGAATGCGTCAACCACAAAATAATTCATCTCCACCGTCTGGAAATACTTGGTCGGAGAACCCGGCACGATGTGCTTATCGACCACTGAATATGTACATGACAGGAAGAACTGTGTGAAATCGTCAGTAGCCCCCATTCCATTCTTGGTGATGGCAGCGTTGAGACGAGTCGTGAGGAAATCCCAGGAAGACGCAGGCACGTTGGAAGACGCCTCGGAGATCGAGACGGTCATCGGCACCTTCGGGGAATCCTGTTCCTGGGCGGACAAAGCGAAGGCCGCCAGGACACATAGGATGATTGATAAAAGATATCTTTTCATATATTAAGCTTATTTAAACAAATACAAGGTCGCCAGACCCAATCCGGCGTTATCTCTTTTGATCGGGATGTTGAAAGGGGCACCCTTCAGATACTTCTCAAGTTCCCGCGCGAAGTTGCTTGCCGCCATCGCCCTCCCCCTGTCGTCATACAACGGGATTCTGACCTCATCAAAATTCATGTACACCTCACTGTCGTCGGCAAGGTTGAAGCGATGCTCGACAGTGTTCTCGTACACCCAATCCTCAATGATCTCACGCAGTTCCTTGCCGTCGTACTCCGTCTCAAGGTCAACGTCACCGGAATTCTCGAACACCCTGATGTTCAAGGAGATCTCCCTGCCGTTCTGGAGAAGGTCGTCAAAATGGTTCTGGAGCCTGTCACAGAACTCGTCCATGTGGCTGCTGACCGCCTCGGCCAGCAAGACAGGAAGCTCCGCCGTGAATGACGGCTCGCCTGTACCGGTGGAAGTGGCGATCTCCTTGTTAGTGTAGGAGTCAAGCCCCTGAAGAGTGTAGGTCACGGAGCGCTTTGGCCCGGTCTGATTGACCGTCCATGTCAGCTGGACGATGATGTCGGCCTTTGCCCTCTGGCGCAACTGCTCCAGGGCGCTGGTCTTTACGGTAGCGCCGTCCTTGCTTGTTATGGCGGCAGTCTCGGCGGAATTCGAGTTGATCGCCTTGATCTCGGACTCAAGATTCTTCAGAGGGAAACCTCTGTCAGCCATGAGGCCGTTGATCCTGGAAATCACAGGCAGCAGATCGGTGTTGCTGATAAGAGCCCTACGATAGTCCGGCACAGGAACCATCTCTCCCATGCTATACTCCTCCATCATGTAGCCGTTCTGATTGCACCAAAGGTCACTCGGGACAACCATAAGGGACGGTTTCTTGGCCTGGCCGAAAACAAAGACAGGGAGGGTAATCAAAACAAAAATCAAAAACAACCTTCTCATGACTATGGCTTTAATATGTTATTCTCAATAAGATAATTCTGCAATTCGGATCTTAGGATCCTGACGGTGGAGACTGTCCTGACAGCGGTCCTGCCCTTTGCCAGCATGTCTGATCCGGAACGTTTGTCCTCAGAGCTGACAAAACGCTTATAGTCACCATTGTCTGAGAAGAAAGCGTTGAAAAAGTACTGGTACTTCTCCTGTGCGTTCACTTCTGTCACCAATGGTTTGGCGAGGAAACCTCCCTCGGGAACAGGCAAACCGTTGAACAATGCCTGCCTGAGGGCATACTTGCCGGCAAGTGACAGGGCGTCATTATAGTTTCTGCCGGTGGTCGAGACCCTGACCGTTATGGAGCCATCCCCCTGTGTACGGACGTACTGCAATGTGGACTCTCCTACGGTCGAGCCTTGATAACGAGTGGCACACCCTCCAAAGACTACTGCCAAGAGTGTGATGATCAAATATTTTCTCATAGATGTCTAAAATTGATAACCTAACTTTAATGTCACAGCGTTCAAGACAAGGTTCTTGTAGCCTGATCCGGCCTCCTCGTCAAGAACACTGACGCACTGAAGTGAATAGCCGACACCGAGCAGGAAGTGGTTCCTTTCCAAGGAGCCGAACCTGAACCCGACAGTCGGAGCGAAGCTGAAACCGTCGTTGATGGTGCAGCCCACATTGGCTGACCAATACGGCACCGTCGAGCGGGCATGGTCATCGACGAAGATTCCACGGAAGTTGGCATAGACCGGAAAGGACACCTTCACGTCAGGATCCGGCTTCCTGTCACGGACATACACCCTGTCGTTGCCGGAGATATAGTAACGGACTCCGGCACCCACACCTGCCTGGATGAACTTGTTGAAGCGATAACCTCCTGTAAGGCAGAGGTCTGTCATGACGGAAGAGTCGTATCTACCGTCGATGTGCAGGTTGAGGCCTCCTCCAAGCTCAACGGCTCCCCAGAAGCCGGATTCCTTGGCGGTGTAGTCAACGTACCTCTTGTTCATGGAAACGATGTCAGGCTCTCCGGCATCGGCAATCTTTCTGATCTCAACCTTATTGATGGTCTGCGGCACCCCGTCGGACTTCACGATTGTAACCGTCGTGGAGGTTTCCTCCTGCAGTCCGCCTGACACGATGCGGCCGTTGTTGAGATAGATTTTCACATTCTGTTGCTGGGCATGGCACAGCACGGAACAGAACAAAACGAGCAGAATCAATAATTTCTTCATGGTCACCTGATTTTCACTTAGTTAAAAACCCGAAGACAACCCTCTGATAACGCCGGCCTGCTCCAGATGCCTACGCAACATTTTCACATTCACGGTCATCGTCTGTGAAACCTTGAAACCTCCATTCTTGATCTTTCTGGATTCGGTCGAACCGTTCACGACTGAAGACACGTACCTGAGATAGTCTCCACTGTTGAAGAAGTTATCGAAGAAATCTTTGTTGTCGGAATAGCCCGAAGCATTCTTGACCAAGGCCGGCTGTGCCGCTCCCTGACCGGCAAAACCTTTGAAAATCACGCCGTGGACGGCGTTTGCCTTACACCTTTCCTCTGCGACTTTAACAGACTTGCCATAGCTCCAGACTTTGACATTGGACATTCCGTCACCGGCATTCTTCACATACTCAATGTCATAACGGAACTGGTCAACGGCACCAGTCGCATTTGATGCGACATTCTTCGTTGTACTGCATGAAACCAGCAACAGCGCTCCAAGCGCGAAAAGAACAAATTTATTCATACTATAAATCACTAAAAGTTAATTGGCGCAATATTCCAAAAAAAACGACACAACGGTCTAAAACGTCGCAAATGTAAGAATAATTTCGGTAAATTCCACATAATGTAAAGCGAAGCGGGCAAAAAATCCGAATCCGAAATTTACCTTCCTATGAACGGGCGGGTGAATCCGCTCAGTTCCATGAATATGTGAAAACCGTGGCTTGCGGAATATGTCCGCAAGCCACGGTCACTCTCTGACTTCGTCCAGTGGACTACTACTTGTAGAGGAAGCGCTTGATGCTCATCTTAGGGGTCTTCTCGAACGGTTGGTCCACGATCTCGACCTTGGCGATCTGGCTGTAGTTCGGGAGCTGCCTGTCGGAGTTGACGCGGATTCTCTCAGGGAGGTCAGCGATCGCCTCCTGGTCAAGGCCGTCCTTGCGGAGAGCCTCCTGATCGAGGTAGACGAGCGCAACGAGTTTGGAGGCGCGGTCCACCACGACAGACTCCTGCACATAAGGCTGGTTGTTAACCACGGCCTCAACCTCCTCCGGATAGATGTTCTGGCCGTTGGCCGAAAGGATCATCGACTTGCTGCGTCCCTTGATGTAGAGGTTGCCGTCGTCGTCGAACAGTCCAAGGTCACCGGTGCGGAGGAAGCCGTCCTCGGTGAAGGCATTGGCGGAAGCCTCGGGATTCTTGTAGTAGCCGATACAGATGTTCTCGCCTTTAGCCTGGATCTCGCCGACTATGTGCCTCGGATCATCGGAGTCAATCCTCACGGTGGCGCAGTCGACAGGTTTTCCGCAGGAGCCGGCGACATATTCAGAACTACCGGCATAGGCCAGCAGCGGCGTCGCCTCGGTCATGCCGTAGCCCACGGTGTAAGGAAGCTTGATCTTCTTGAACCACTTCTCGATCTCAGGGTTCACCGGCGCGCCGCCAAGGATGAACTCCCCTACCTCGCCACCGAAAGCATTGATCAGGCCGTCATGTATCTTCTTGAATATAATTGTGTTGATCCCGGGGATTCTGGTAAGGATCTTAATCATCGGCTTGTCCAGCACAGGCTTCACCTTGGACTTGAAGATCTTCTCCATCACAAGCGGCACGGTGATGAGCTGGTAAGGCCTGACCTCCTGGAAGGCTTTCATCAGTGTGCTTGGTGTAGGGGTCTTTCCCAGCCAGTAGATAGACGTGCCGTTGCAGAGCGGGTAGATGAACTCGGTCACGAGGCCGTACATGTGGGCCATCGGGAGCATGGAGATCATCCTGTTCTTGTCAGAGGTCGGACGATGAACCTGGCTGAACTCGATCGTGGCGCTGAAATTCCTGTAGGTCAGCATCACGCCCTTCGGGTTGCCGGTCGAGCCGGACGTGTAGTTGATGACCGCCAGGTCGTCCATGTTGTCAGTCGGGTAGACAACATCCTCCGGGCCGAAGCCGTCAGGGTACTTCCCGGCGAGGAGATTGTCGATGTTGTTCCAGAGCGCCTCGATCTCAGGCTTGCGGCAATAGAGTATCTTCAGGTTGTCCACATCCATAACAACCTTGACCTCAGGCATCTTAGCGATGTCAAGCTTAGCCCATTTGTCTGCGTTGGTCAGCAATGCCATGCTGTCCGAATGGTTCACGAGGCTCTCCACGCTTTCCGGAGTGAAATCCGCCAGTATCGGCACGATGACGGCCTCGTAGGTGTTCACGGCCAGATAGGACATGCCCCAGCGGGCGCTGTTGCGGGCCCAGAGGGCGATGTGCTGCCCCTTCTGAAGACCGGCCTTGTCGAAGAAGATGTGGAACTTCTCGATCAAAGTGGCCATCTGTGAGTATGTGAAGGATTCGCCGCCAAGGGTGTTAAGCGCGGACTTGTTCCAATATTTTCTGGTCGCGTTCTGCAACCGGGTCAGATAGTGATCCATATTTCTCAAATTATATTACAAAATTAACTGAATCCAACGGATTCTTCACAAAGAATAAATAGTATATTTGCAGAAATCGGTTATTTGTGGCGAAATTATGAAGAAAAGACCAATCGTAGCGCTGATTTACGACTTCGACGGAACCCTGTCTCCCGGGAATATGCAGGAATTCGGATTCATCCAGGCCATCGGGAAGACCCCGGATGAGTTCTGGAGGATGAGCGACGGGCTGGCCGTCGGGCAGGACGCGAGCAATGTGCTGTCCTACATGAAAATGATGTTCGATGAGGCGAGGAAGAACGGCATCACGCTCCGCCGGAGCGACTTCCGGAAGTTCGGCCGCCACATTCAACTCTTCGATGGCGTGAGGGAATGGTTCGGCATGATCAATGAATATGGCGAGTCACGCGGCGTGCAGATCGAGCACTACATCAACTCCTCCGGACTGAAGGAGATCATCGAGGGCAGCCCGATCGCCAAGGAGTTCAAGCACATCTTCGCCTGCACCTTTATGTATAACAAAGAGGGAGAGGCGGAATGGCCGGGAATCGCCGTGGACTACACGGCCAAGACCCAGTACATATTCAAGATCAACAAGGGAATCTTCAGCGCGCACGACAACAAGATGGTCAACGAGAGCATCGCCGAGGACAAGAAGCGGATCCCGTACCCTCAGATGATCTATTTCGGTGACGGCGAGACCGACATCCCGTGTATGAAGATCGTCAAGATGTTCGGTGGCCACGCGGTGGCCGTCTACGACGAGAGCAGTCCGAAGAAGAAAGCCTTCGCCAAGACCCTCCAGCACCAAGGCCGCGTCAACTTCACCGTCCCCGCCAACTACACCAAGGACAGCAAGACCTACAAGGTGGTCTGTGCCATAATCGACAAAATCAAAGCCGACTACGAGCTCAAAAGGCTGAGCAAGTCAGCCTTTTGAACCTCCTTGCGTCGCTTCGCGCTGCGCGCGCTTTCCATTGCCAAAGCCAGATAAACCATAGAGTCCCTCTCTACTGGAAGTCAATTCCTGTAATAGTCCTTGAATGAGGTCCAGGAATAGAAGGAAGGGACCACTTGCGGGATCGGGAGGGAGGCTTCGTGGCCGTTGTAGAGGACTTTGACCAGGATCTCCGGATTGCGCTTGCTGCGGTAGAAGATAATTTGGAGGTTGGCGGCCATCGGAATGAAATCGCTCCTCCACCAGTTCTTCACATCGGATGGATTGGTCAGCACGGCTCCGAAATTATCCAGTTTCATGTACGAGAGCATCGGAAGAATGGCTATGTCGTGCGAAAACCTGAGACTCAAGTTGATGTCACCGGAAGCGAGGTCACGGTCCGCGCACTCGATCATGTCACGGAGTATGGCGGCGGTGCTGAGGCATCCTTTGTTGTCTGTCATCGGAGAGCGTCCCATGCTCAGATAGCCGTTGAAATTCCATACCTCCCAGATCGCGAAGAGTTCCTCTGGAGTTAACACGTCCTCAAACCTATCGGCAGGGACTTCGTCAAGACACTGGAAATCCAGAATGACACTCCTCAGATCCAACTCGAATTTCCAAAGGCCATATTCTTCCTCAAGATAGTCAGTGTCGTTGAAATACTTGGAACAGAAACCCTTGACATCGACCCTTGCGGCACGGAGACTGTCAGCCTGCGCTCTGGCCGCGGCAGAAACCTTGGTCTTGACCCTGTACGGATTCATCGAACCCGTCGGGTGGATCCGAGGCATGATCGACTTACTGCACTCAAGCGTGAAAGTCAGGTCTTTGTCCAACCCTTTGAGCTCATCCATGAACGAAGTCATACTGACAATCACGCGCGGGGTGACCGTACACAGAACCTCGGCGTTGGTCTTGCCCTTGAACACCTCCGGGAAAGACTTATACATCACATCAGCGATGCCACGAAGTTGATCCTGACCCTTATGTGTCAGTTCTCCGCCGCGATGGGCCACTGACGGATAGAAAGCCTCATAACGAGCCATAAGGCTTTCACCTGCCTCTGTCAGCTTTCCAGCCGAATGAGCGTCAGTGAAAACCTTGCGGAGATTCTCATAAATCTGATCGCTGATCGCATACCTTGCGCCATGACGGCCTATATGACTGATATAAACAGGCTTGTACCCTTTGGGAGCCGGAGTCAATCTCACATCGTCAAAACTGTACATGAAATATTCCCCGCCTGTTCTGTTCAGGTCAGCCATCATCTCGGCCTTGGTGTCATACTTGCACACAACGTTCTTCACTCTGTACTCAGCCTCGGCGGCAGCCCTTTGCTCCGGAGTAGCCGGGGTCTGGGCAAATGAATATGTCACTGCGGCAAGCAGCGCGGCCACCGCAAGGACAATGTCTTTCAGGATTATCTTTTTCATCGACGCAAGGATATTCATTATTTACCGTAGATCAATTCCACGTCGGACTTGATGGCTTCCGGCGCGAAATCAGGAACGAACCTCCAGGAACCGATGACATTCGGATCGCCCACCACAGCCGGATCGATGGAGCCGTGCTTCTTGAGATAACGGTACAGGATTGTCCTGAACTCGGGTCCGCGGTAGATGATCCTATCCTCGACCGACCGCGCGTCCATAAGGCCGGCAGCCTTCATAAGGCCACCGGAGCCAGTTGAACGATAGGAAGTTATGGCGACGGAATAGTCCTTGTCCATCTCGAACGGGCTGCCGTCGGCCATTCCGGAGACCGTCACACGCGAGCCGTAAGGCTTGGTCACATCGACGGTGTAGCGGATTCCCGCGGCGGAATCGAAGTTCGCCGGACTCTTGGCAAGCTTCCACTTCATGCCGCCGGTGGCATAGTCCTTTGTCTGGGTGATCCTGAGCACATGGGAGCCTTCCGCCGGTCCAGGCACCGTGCTGATCCACGCATCATAGCTCGCCTCAAGGTACCGCAGGATCTCGGCGCCGGTCAGGCGCAGGACGACCAGCTTGTTGTCATAAGGATAGATCTTACGGATGTCCTGGTAACGAACCTCGCCGGCAGGAACCATGCCGTCAATGAGCAGCGTCGCCGAAAGCGAGATGTCCACCGGCCAGGCGCTGAACGCAAGGGCGTGAAGGAAGTTCATGTAGTCACACTGGCGATAGTAGAACTCCCTGGACACCAAGTCTTTCTTTACCTCGCCGACATGGCTGGCATTGAAGTCCCGCACCTTCTCGTAGTCGGACTTGAAGGCTTCCTCCATGGCGGTGTCATAGTTTTCCGAACCGAAGGACTCGACCTCGCCGGACAGCGAACGGCTGATCACTTTCCCGCCTCTCACGACCAGCTTGATGTCGGCAAGACAGGCGTACTGCCCTGCCCTGCCGCAATCCAGCAGAACGGTGCTGTCGGTTTTCAGCACCTTGGTGGAATGGTCGTGACCGGTGACAAGCACATCGACACCCTTGAGACTGTTGAACAGGTCAAGACCCTGACGCTCAAGGTTCTGCCCGTCACCCTTGCCCATCGAAGTGTGGGCCACGACAATCACGACTTGCGGCTTCTCCTTTGAGCGCACCTTATCGACATCCTCCTGGACCAGAGGCAGGAGGGACTTGAAACTGATGCCGGAGACACAGGAGGCGTCCATCAGCGAGGCGTTGGCGGCGTTGGTGTAGCCGAGAACCGCCACCTTCACCCCGCCTTTCCTTACTATTGAATATGCCGGGAGATACCCTTTGCCGGTCCTTTCCGACACGGCGTTGCCGGCCAGAAACGGAACGCCGGCTTTTCTCATCTCCCTGGCCACGCGGTCATAGACACGGTGACCGGCCTCGAAATCCGAGTGTCCCGCCACCACGGCGTCATACCCCATGTAGGCGGCGAGCCTCGGGTACAGGTGGGCGGATGTCGTGTCGACAAAGTTGTAGTAGAACGGGGCTCCGCCGCCGGAGAAGTTGTCTCCGGCATCGACAAGGATGACATTGTCCTCGCCTTTGGCCGCCCTGACACCTTCCACGAATCCGCTTTGCGACATCAGCGAGCCTCTGGCCCGCCCTCCGTCTTCTATCGGTTTGGCAAACCAGTAGCCGTGGCCGTCACCAGTGGCGACAACCGACAGATTGTACTCTCCATCCTTCAGGGTGGAGCAGGCCGAGAGGATCAACGCGGCCGCGGCCGCAATGAATTGTTTTATCTTCATCTAATGAATATGTTTGTGTTTTCCGGTCATTGAACCCGTCGGTTGGTGAGCCTGTCGAACCATGCCCACCGAGCTTTCCTAAACAATGAATGTCTCTGTCTTTCGCTTCGACAGGCTCAGCGACCGGAGAGGTTATTTCTGGCTCTGAAGCGCCGCGTTTACACGGGCGAGAAGGTACTCGTAGTGAGCCCTGTCCTCGGACGGAGCGGAAGACCTGCGGGAAAGGCACAGTGCCTTTACCTTATTGAGGAATATTATCCTGCAACCGTCACTCTCGTCGATGGTCTGGACACTCACGGCCTTCTGGAAAGGGGACTGTCCCTCACCGAGGCTGTGGTCTTCAAAACCGCACCAATCCTGTCCGCCAAGATGTTCATCAGCCTCTGTCTCCTCCGCAAACGACTTGGACAGCACTGACTTGACATCCTTTGACGAAGCCGTCAGCACCTCCCTCTGGAGGGTCTTCTCCTCAGAGGAGAGCCTGCGCCCGGCAATCGATGAGGCGAACACCTCGGCATAGAGGTCGTCGTAATATTCCTTGACCGTGTAAGGTCCGGCCACTCCTGGAACGGCGGATGAAAGCATCACATTCGTCGGAACCGTTGAAGCGAGGGACTTCGCCACGGCGGCGCAGATCTTGTTGGACTGCGGGGCGGCGAGAGGCAGGTTGGAAGTCACCGACGGCTCATTGATCCATGAGGAGGAGCGCAGCTGCGCCACCACCCACTTCAGGGAAGCCCTCTGTACCTTTCTGGCGACCGGAACTGACGGCTTGACAGCCGATCCGTCCTTGACGTTGTTCAGGTAGATACCGCCGACCTGCGCCATCACATTGCCGATGTAGCGGTAGTACTGGTTCGTCAGCTGGGTGTAAAGATCATTCCTGTGCGTGAAGTCGCTGTCATCAGCACCGATCCACCCGTTCATCCGTGGAAGGATGTACTTGAGGTTCTCGATGCCGTAATCACTGGACTTGACAGGGTCATCTCCAAGATCCTCCGTCCTCGCGCTCGGATCATAAGAGCCATAGCTGGCACTGGCCATCTGCTGCGCTCCGTAGCGGTAAAGCGGATCACCGGCCTTGGCCTCGATGATCTTACCGGCGATCTCAGCCTCCTCCCAGATGTCCTTGGCTCCGATCACAGGAGTGTACAGCCACTTGATGGCATATTCATCATAAACCCCCAGAGACGGCGGCACAAGCTTGACGCCTTTGTCCCCAGGCTGCGCCACATAGTTGAAGCGGGCATAGTCCATAATCGACGGGGTCGTGCCATACTTCGCGGTGAAAGCGGCGTTCCTCAAAGAATCGGTAGGATAGGCCGAAGATGCTCCCATATTGTGCATAAGTCCCAGAGTGTGACCTATTTCGTGGGAAATCACATAGACAAGAGACTCGTCGATGATGTCCTGAGGCATCTTCACGGCACGGACCTTCTCGTCCACCTGCGCCGTCTGCACGAAGCGCCAGTTGTTGATGAGCTTGATGACATCGTTGTACACAAGCACCGAAGCGTTCAGTATCTCACCTGTCACCGGATCAACCCATGAAGGTCCCATGGCGTTCATCGTGGCGTCAGGGACATACCTGATGCATGAATATTTCAGGTTGTCAGGATCGAACCGAGGATCCTCCTCAGCTGTCGGGAAGTCTCTGACCTGCATCACATCCTTAAGGCCGATGGCCTCGAAGGCGCGGTTCCAGGCGAGGACTCCTGTCTTGATCGGAGCCTTCCAAGCCTCCGGGAACGAATTGTCCACGTACCAGACGATCGGATTTCTGACAGTCACCTTCTGTCCGTTCTTCCAGGCGGTCGTGTCGGAGAGCTCAAGCCTCCAGCGGGATGCCAACACATAGCCTTTGAACCCATCCTCGGCGGATGTGAGATTGTACTTCACACTTCCCTCGCCCGGGCCGACAGGGAACACTCCGATCCTGGAGTCCTGCACACGGGCCGGCATCGGGTTCTCAGGGAGAAGCATAAACGAGACCGTGTAGGCCATCGAGCCGGAGCCAACCTTGCCTTTCAGCATCAGGAAGGTCTTCGTGAAGTCCACATTGGAATGCACTTTCACGGAAGCGTTGTCATTGAACGCCTTGAGATCGCTGAACCAGGTGGATTTCTCGTCAGCCGCCTTCGTGAGGGAGAAATTCTTTCCCTTCGGAGCGACCGAATTGATGAGCGGAGTCACCTCGAAGATCACCTCGGAGCTGTCCTTGCTCGTCGCCTGCACGGCGATCCTTCTCAAGACCTTGGGAATATAGCTGCGCTCAAGGGCGGTCTGCATCCCTGGATCGGAACTCGTGGCGTTTGCGCCCGGAACACTCAGCACCACAAGGCTGTCCTTGAGGTCAATCTGGAAATATGTCGGCTTCACGTACTTATACCCGACGTTCAGATAGGCCGGATTGCTTGTGGCGGTGATGGTGCTTCCCACGAGCATCCTGCGTCCCATCATATTCCTTGGAAAGCCCATATAGATCTTGTCCTTGGACGTGCGGTAGAGGTTGAACGTGCCGCCGCAGGCCGAATCGGCGACCTCCTTCATCAGCTTCTCGTAAGGGGTCTGCTTCTTCTTAGGAGCCGGTTTCTGAGCCGCTGTAGCCTCCGTCTGAGCCTTTTTCTTCTTTTTCTTAAACACGGACGCTGCCGCGTCTGTGGATGGGGCCAACAGCGCGGCGGCGATCAAAGTCAGGATAATACTCCTTTTTGTCATAGTATTTTTTTAGTTATGATTTATTATCAATTCACTCTGTACTTGTAAAGCACGGAGACCGGATCATCGCAGATCCCCTCGAAGGATCTCACAAGGGAATCGTCCGCGAACGAATAGACGTAAAGGCTGCCCTTCTTGTCACCCGACCTGTCCGGATTGTAGGTCACGACATAAAGAAGATCCTCTCCATCATCTCCCTTGCCACGTCCCTTGAAATTGGTGGCTATGTCACGGATCTGCTCTCCGGCAGGAAGCGTGATCGTCGGTTTGGTGGCCGGTGCGCTGATCAGGGACCATCTGTAGATGGCGTTCCCGAAGGTGTAGTAAACATCAGCCGAGTGCTTGGTGTTCACGAACTTGCTGTTCTCGTCCATCTTGAGGTCCGACGTGGTGAAATCCACCGACGCCCCCCATTTCTTGAATGTTCCCGTTCCACCGACTCCGTCCGTACAGCGAATCAGATAGTTCTCCGGATTGGCGTTGTTTCTGAAAAGGATGTAGAGTCCGTTATTCTTGGAAGTCCTCATCGTGGCCATATTCACGACAGAATAGCCCTTCTGCGAGTAGTAGAACACGCCCGCGGAGGCGCTTCTCCTGATGCACAGGGTGTCGTCCGTGTAGTAGATCGTGGTGCGGACGGATTCGGTTGTCGGCATAGTTCTGGACAGTCCTCCGAAGACCCTTGTCATCGGCTTGATGTCGGTCATGTCGGTGTAGTTTCCAAGAAGCATGTCGTAGCGGTAGATGTGGGAGTTGTTGCCCAAAAGGAAGGCTGCGAAGCCGGATGTGTTGGCGATCTCGCCGCCGAAGGCCTTGAACGAAGACCCAGCTCCGGCCATTCCGGCTTTCTGGAAAAGCTGGAATGTCTTTGCCTCCATGTGCCACATGGTGCTTCGCTCATCGTTCGTCGCGATGAGGATGCCTGAATAGTCAACCTTCTTGACAGTCGCGTTGGACATGAACAGGGCCACGCCGTTCTTGAGCGTCTGTCCGGGATTGATGGAAGAGAACACGTCCGGGAACACCTCGCGCTCCCCGGCGGCGCTCTCCTCCGATGTCAGGGTCTTGACGAAGGTCAGGCTGCCGTTGCCGGCCTTGTCGTTGCTCAGGATGGCGACACCCTCGTCATAGCCGGAATTGACATTCAGCGTGAAGTACTTGTAAGACACACTCTCCCCGTTGTCAAGACGCAGGCGCAACAGGAAAGTACCGATCTTGGAGAAGGTGTAGTCGATGGTCGGCGAAGTGGAGAACTTCTCGACCGTTCCCGGCTTGAAGAGGTGGTCGGCTATCGTCTTTCCGTCGGCCGGCTGTCCATAGGTCCACTCGAATTTCACATCAAGGCCGCTTTTCACAGTGAGGCCTTCGTATTTCAGCTCGACTCCAAGATTGGCGTTGATCGTGTCCGAAGCCGCGACGACTTCGATCGGCTCCAACTCCAACGAGCCTCCCTCATCGATCTTCCAGCATGACGGAAGCACGAAGAGCAGGATGGCAAGCGAGAGTACGCAGTATTTTAGATTTCTCATAATGTTCTGTCTATCAATACTTCGGTAAAAATTTACCGTACTAAAAAGTTAAATAATGGAAGCCG
>ENA-UONW01000722-UONW01000722.1-human-gut-metagenome-genome-assembly--contig:-CS52-NODE-722-length-46645-cov-5.824791_pt1 | contig 46645 bp, 35 predicted proteins | sample MGYA00242463_ERZ724010 | MGnify/ENA metagenome assembly ERZ724010 | reverse complement strand
CTTCTCTGGCATGGTGTTTTTCTTTTTCATGTAAACTCCTATCTTTTACCATAATCTCTCGGAATCTCTAAGCCAGTAAATACAAGGCTTTCAAATTCCTTTTTTATTAAAATCCCCCACTTTTTGCCCAAAACACTTGACAACTTCATCGAAAAATGCGGCACTCCGCGCCTATTGATTAATAAGAACCGTCGCTTGCGGCGGCAGATATTTTTCGATTGGAGGCGATTTTTATGTTACCTGTTAACTGTGGCAGTCATGCAGACTACCAAAACTTTGTTGTTACTAATCTTCGTAAATATTATCCTGACCCAAGTGCTCTTGCTCGTTCCACCTGGGATATCATTGAGCGGTTTTGGAATCTCGATTTATCTTTTACCGATACTTTTATGGCTGATAAATATTCTAAATTCGGCCCTGCACCAAGAACCCCTTCCTCTATACAGCGTTCTTATCTGCTTTCCATTGACTTTAAAGTTACCTCGATAACAGAATGGGCTGCCCAGCTTAAAATCAATCCCCTTTATGCCATCCTCAGTGGGTTTGAACCTGGTAATACTCCAGGGGTTGGCACTTTTTATGATTTTATAAACCGCTTATGGAACTCTGATGATGACCATATGTCACCACATATCCATCCTCTTAAAATCAAGGTTAAGAAGCCTAAAACAAAAGGCACGAAAGCTGATTCTGTGGAAAAAGTTACGGTTGCAGAGCTTCTTCCGATTTTGGAAAATACTGGTTTTAAACTTGATGAACAGCCTTATTCTTCCCTCTTTAAAATCTACCAGAAAGAGTTCCTTGATGTTTCTGTATCCACAGGACTTATCCATTCGGATGCTCTGGCTTTAGCCGATGATGGAACTCCTGTTGTAACTTCACACAGGAAACGGAAAAAGCGTATCTGTAAATGCAAAGTGACTTACCGGTATTTCCTCATTTTTGCTGTGCTTCAAAACATGATTCACATGGATTCCTGCACGCTTTTTTCAGGATGAAATCTTTTCTTCCTGATTACACTGTTTCTAAAGTACTTTTGGATTCTGCACATGATGCCATGCACCATGAAGCTGTCAAACCGTTTCTGAACGGAGGTCTTTATGATAATATTTTTGGTCATTTCTTCCCTCCTTTTGATACAGAGCGAGATTGCCATAAGCCTTTCGCAATCTTTCTTAAATTATATTATACGTGTTTGTTTCGGAATGTAAATCATCCCAAAGGATGAGAAACGCTGCATGCGTTAATTGTCATCATTCCAGGAGACGGCATACAGTCAATGATTATGAACTCATAAAAATCTCTCAACTTCGATCCACTTTTTCTGCCATAGGCATCCGTCCTTTGTTTTTTCTGCCCATGCAAGCATGGCATCCATTATCCTCGTCACCATGACAAAAAGGCATCCCGGAAGTTCTTCACTTCACAGAATGCCCCTGTCTTTGTCACTCTTGCCTTGACTTTCTTACAGCTTCAGCATCTTCTTTGCTTCTTCTTCCGAGATATGCTGGGTTTCCATCAGATTATTGATAAGTTCCGTTAAAGCTTCCGCTTTACCAGCAATTCTGCCACGCTTCTCGCCACGCTTCTCGCCAATCTCTTCGCCCTCACGTTTTCCGGCATTGAATTCGGATAGCAGACACCTTTCATAATCCTCTCTTGCTTCACACTGCATACGGATCTTTTCATCTTCACTCAGTTTCTTCATTGTTACTACCATCTTTTCAAATACCTCCTCTCCGTTTGCAAGCTGTTCCAATTCTTCCAGCGTCTCAGCCTTAAATATGCTTGCCCATTTTAAAAGCTTTTTATTTACGTTTTTCTGTTTTCTGGCTGCATCTAACTGCGTCAGATCAAGTACCTTGATGCAAAGCTTATCCGAATATTGGAACTTATCTTCCGCATCCATAATTAGATACTGTGCCATGAATTTCGGATGATCTTCAAATAAAGTAAAGTCTAAAATGCCAATATGATACGTCGGAAGCAGCATACTATAATCCTGTCCGCTTTTCAAACTGTCAAATGCTCTTGCCCAGTATAAAAGCGACCGTTCCACCCAGTAGGTCTGCTTATACACTTGTAGTTCAATATTGATGATCTTTGCATTGTTCAATGTGAGCTTAACATCCAGAATGCACTCTTTGCCCTCAATTTCCTTGCCAAGCTCGATTGGATTTTCTAAATGGCAATCTACAATATCCGCCTCATCCATCTCCAAGAGTGTTGCCAGAAGATTTCTTAATACTTCCTCGTTCTTCTGCAAAACCGCATGAAACATGTAATCGTTTCGCATTCCATAAAATTTTCTCTTTTCTGCCATTTGTATGACCCTCCTTTGTTTTTTGCAGGAGTGATCTATACAGCTATCCTATCTTCCGAAACCCCTGCTTTATAAATGATTTGTGTGAAATAAAGCATGAATTTCCTGAATTAAGATATGTTTCAGATAGCAGGCTTTGGCAAAATCAGATTCGCAACTATTTGAAAGCCGAATCCAGACTGTTTCCACCTGATAGACATGATAAAAGAAAATATGCTTTGAAGCTACTATAACATGAATGTATTGCATTTGCAATTTCAAAAAAACGGAATGCAAAACCGGAATATGAAAAGATTGCGGATACCGACACAATACACCCCTTCTTTACCTCGATACAGTCATCACCGAGCATTTCTTTTAATTCATAAAATTGCTGTGCGATCACATTTTCGAAATGCGCACCATTGTTTACCTCTCCATTTTTATTGATCAGTTCCATTTTCGTTTCTGCCGGATAAGCACTTGTCAGTAACCCGATATCACTCGAAAACAACCTGAATACATTACTGCTCTTACTGGCTAAGAGAGGAATTACCGGCGCAGATGCTTTCCACTTTTCTTCCAGCATATCCAATGTCGCTGCCGAAACCTGATTTGCTATCATGAATTCTTCAAAATCCATGGGATACATCCTTAAAATGGTCAGATACCCCACAGGAGCCGATGCAATTCCTTTCAGTTCCACGCCTAATAGTGAGCCACTCATTACATGTTTTGCCCCGTTTTTTTGGCTTTATTTCTTTATTTTTGCCCCGTTTTTTGTATATTTTTATGCGCAAACTGCCCCGTTTTGCTTTTTAGTCTGAATTCCACTATCTTATTTCCATCATGGAATCTACACACCTGCCCTGCTCCGCAGCTTTCCCAGTGTTTTTTTCTCCAGCCTGCTTACCTGCACCTGACTGATCCCCATTCTTTTTGCTGTTTCTACCTGCGTCAGATTATCATAATATCGGTACCGGATCAGATTCTGCTCCTCCCCGGGCAGTTTTTGCAACAAATCCTGCAAAAAAACATGATTGACAAGCTGCTGCATATCATCTCTCTCATCCGCCAGCTTTTCATACAGGCAGATTTCATTGCCATCTCCCTGGTAAACGGTTCTCGACAACGATTCCACCTCGACATCTGCCTCCATTGCCTGTATGATCTCTTCCACCGACAATTCCATCTGCGTGGCGATCTCATCCACCGCCGGCTCTCTACCAAGCTTTGCCTCTAACATCGTCCTTGTCTGCCTGATCCGCCAGGCGTTTTCTTTTAGGCTTCTGGAAACCTTGATCATACCGTTATCCCGCAGGAAACGTTTGATCTCACCCATGATCATGGGCACCGCATATGTGGAAAATTTCACATCATAACCGGTATCAAAATGGTCTACCGCCTTCATCAGCCCGATACAGCCGATCTGGAACAACTCCTCCGCATCATACCCTCTGTTTAAAAATCTTTTCACAATATGGTGCACAAGTCCCATATTTTCCTCTATGATCGTGTCTCTGCTCTGCTTGTCTCCCTGCCTTGCCTGCTGTATGAGCGTCAGCCAGTCCATAAGCTAATCCTCCAGGTAGGAAAAGCCGATCGCCTTTTCCATAATAACCGTCGTCCCCTTCCCGGGCTGCGACCAGACCTTCAGTTCATCCATAAACGCTTCCATAAAGGCAAATCCCATACCGGATCGCTCCTGCTCCGGCTTTGTTGTATATAATGGTTCCATCGCCTTTGGAATATCAGCGATACCGACGCCGTGATCTTCAATCTCCACATGAAAGATATCTTTTTCGCATCTGCATGTTATGTATACTTTTCCGTCTGCAGGCACTCCATGTATGATCGCATTTGTAATCGCTTCCGACACGGCTGTTTTCACATCCTCCAGCTCCTCCAGTGTCGGATGGAGTCTTGTCAGGAACGTGGCAATACAGATTCTGCCGAGTGCTTCATTTTCCGATATGGCATCCATACTCAGTTTCATTTCATTTTTCATCATTTTCACTCCTTTATATTTCATCCATGATACAGACCTGATCCTGCAGACCGGCGATCTGCAACAGTTTCCGGATCCTTGGGTTCGCGTTGATCACGATCGTCCTTCCGCCAAAGCAGGCAATTCTGGCGTTTCTGCCCGATAACAGCCCAATTCCGGAGCTGTCCATGAACATCGTATCCGCAAAATCAAATACGATCTGCTGCACTCTGTTATCAAGCAGATAATGATCCGCCAGCCGTCGGATCGACTTTGTCGTATGATGATCCACCTCCTCGGGCATATGCACCAGAAGACAATCCTCCCTGATCTCAAAAATTCCCGTTTCTTCCATTTTTCCCATCCTTTCTACTTTTTATGCAACAGAGACGAGATACGCTCTGCGAATCTCGCTCTGATTAGCGGTCGTCAAATGCACCGCATAAATACGTGCATTTTCCTCGTCGCCATAACAAAAAAGAGAACATGGAATTTTCCAAGTTCTCTTTCGTAAAATATCTGATTCAGTTTTCGCTGCCGCTACTGTGTCTGCTGCTCTGCCTGTCCATCAGCCGGCTGCCGCTCTACAGTCTGCGTATCCTCTGCCTGCTGATCGGTTGTTGTATTTGTATCCGCCATATTCTGATTATCGCCGCTGTCCCCAAGCTCTGTCAGTCGCTCTGACGCTTTTCCCGCTGTCTGGGACTGGGCATATTCCTGCAAAATCTGGTTGTATGCTTCCTTCGCCTTATCAGTCTCGCCCGCCATCTGATATGCCTGCGCCAGCTCATATAGCACTTCCGGATCCGGCGTTTCCATATTCTGCGTAAAGTACCACGCCTTCTGCAGCGTGGAAATTGCTGTCGTATAATCGCTCTGGTTGATCGCCGCACTGCCATCCCTGTACATCTGTTCCGCAACCTGACTGCCCACAAGCTCCATCAGCTTATTATAGAGCTGCTTATAAGCATCTGTTGCTGAATTCTGCACATAATCTGTATCTACATTATATAGGGTATCTGCTATCGCCTCGTAATCCTGCGGATCACTCAGATAATCGGTCGCAGTCTGCAGAAGGCTTTCCACCTTGTGGCTTTCTCCGTTTACTCCGGTATAACCGTCTACTGCATCCTGCAGTTCCTTTTTCTCCTGCTGCAGATCAGATACTGTCTGCTCCAGCTCTGAGATCCGTGCGGATTTGACATCCGCATTTTCACTGACTACCTTCAGTTCATCCTTCATCTGATTTCGCACAACCTGCATGCGCGCAGGCAGAATCAGGAAATAAGACGCTGCAACACCGATCAGTACACCGATCACGATATTTAAAATAGAGGCTGTTCCTCTCGGTTCTTTGACATTTAACGGCTGGATGATCGTCTCATTGCCACTCTGGTAGGTAATTGTCTCTTCCGCCACTGCCTTTTTCTTTTTCACAGAGCTTCCTGCGGCTTCTTCTCCGATACCAAGCATTCTGTTGACTTCTTTTAAATAGGTCAGCGTCGTTGTGTTATTGGCATCGATCTTACTGCATTTTACAAGCTCTTTTCTTGCCTTTTCCCATTCCTCCGCATCCATATAAAGGAGTGCCAGAAGCTGATGTCCCTGCACCAGACGCGGATTTAAGGAAAGCACCTTCTTTAGCTGGATGATCGCCAGATCCTTACTGTCCTGCTGACAGTAGCGGAGTGCCAGATTATATTTCTTGACAGTCTGGTTGATCGTATCAAGACGCGTCGGATTGCTCTGGATCGCATCGATGTAATCATCCGCCAGATTTTTCTTGGCACGCAGATTTTTACTGATGACCCATTCGCTGAGTGCGGCAACAACCTCACCCATTTCAAAATAAACAAGTCCCAGCAGGTTTCTGGCTTCTATATGATTTTTGTTAAATTTCAAACTCTGTCTCAGACTGACGATCGCACCGGAAAGATCTCTGACATTTGCCTTTTCCAGTCCGTCATTATAATACCGGTTGGAAATGTGCATGATCTTTTTATACAGTCCGACATCAGCACCACAGCCCGTGCAAAAATCTTTCTCAGACAATTCACAGCCACAATTAAAACATTTCATGGTTTCACCCTTATCCTATTCTTCTTCCTTTGCTTCCTTCAGCATACCTACGAGAACGTCTGCCATGTCTGTCAGATCCTGATTATATATCGCATCTGCTGCATCCTCAATTTCCAGACTCGGATGAAACTTCTTTAATTCTTCTTCAAAGTTGATCATTTTTTCCTCCTTCGGCTTCCTCCAGACAGGCTTTGATCTCCCCTGCCAGATACAAGGAGCCTACAATAAACACCGCATCCTCCGGCTTTCTGCGTAAAAGCGCCGCCGAAAAAGCCGCCGATGCATCCGCAAAGTCATATACCTGCTCTGCGCTGTACTTTGTAAATATATCCCGAAGCTGCCGATCGTCCACACCTCTTGCATCGTGGATACCGGCGATCATATATGTCGTAAATAATCGTGCACTGACCAGCTCATGGATCATCTCCGTATAAGCCTTATCGTTGACAACGGAAAAAACAAGGATCCTCTCTCCCTTTACCGGCAGATGCCGCACACTGTCAAGAAACGCCTCTATGCCGTCCGCATTGTGTGCACCGTCCAAATACACCCGGTCAGCGATCTCTTCCATTCGTCCTTCCCAGATGCTCTCTGCGACTGCCTGCTGCATGACAGAAGGCTGCACCTTTTCTTTCGGTAATAAATGCTCCAGTGCCAGAAGCGAAGCTGATGCATTTTCCATCTGATAGGCAGCATATGTGGATAAATGGAAACTAATAGTATTATAATACCTAGATTTATACGAAAAATCAATGCCTTTATCGGTTATATTTGTTTCCATAAAAAGACTTTTATCGACCGCAAATGCCTCTGCTTTTTTCTCTTTTGCCGTATCCAGCAGTACATTTTCAGTCTCCGGATCCCGTCTGACATAGATCAGCGGAACGCCTTCTTGTATAATACCTGCTTTTTCTACCGCGATTTTTTCTTTCGTATCGCCCAGATACTGGCAATGATCGAGACCTATTTCCGTAATTATAGTTAGCACAGGCTTACTAAAAACATTGGTCGCATCCAGTCTGCCGCCCAGTCCCGTTTCCAGCACCAGATAGTCCGGCATTTTTTCTTTATAAACATACATTGCCATCAGAAACAGAAATTCAAAGAAGGTCGGATGATACCACGCCTCCTGCCCGGCATGTGCATCGATCACCTGTCTGACAGCTTCGTAAGCTGTGACAAACTCTGCTTCCGGGATCATCCGGTTATCCAGGCGGATCCGCTCCCGCATATGGACAAGGTGTGGTGAGATAAAGGTACCCACATGAAACCCTTCTGCCAGAAGGAGGTTTGTCAGATAATTGCAGACAGAACCCTTTCCGTTCGTTCCTGCCACATGAATGATGCGTCCGGTGAAGGTTTCTTCGTCTATGCCCAGTGCCTGCAGATACATGCGGGTATGGGATAAAGTATTCTTTTTTGCAAATTTCTGGATATGATTGATATATTGTTCTGCTTCGGTGTATGATGGAGTCATTTTGTATTTCCTTCGATGCATGTATTGTCGTGCATCTTCGATGCACGACAATAGCCATCAGTCATACTTTAGTACAACTGATGGCTGTGTGATTTATTGCTGTGTTCTGTTATTTTAACTGTGCCAGACGCTCCTGTACCTTTTCCAGCATCTGTGTATATTTCGTCAGTTTTTCACGTTCTTCCGCTACCTTCTGTGCAGGTGCTTTGCTCGTGAACTTCTCATTGTTCAGCATACCGTTTGCTCTGGCGATCTCGCCGCCGAGTCTCTTTTCTTCCTTTTCCAGTCGCTCGATCTCCTGCTTGATATCAACAAGCTCTGCAAACGGAATATACAGTGTTGCTCCATCGATCACAACGCTGACTGCATCATCCGCGATGCCTGTCTTATCTGCCTGAATCAGAACCTCTGATGCATAAGCAAGCGGTGCAAAGAACAGCTTACCGTTCTCGAAGATTGCTCTGATATCTGCATTTTCTGATACAACATATACGGATGCCTTGCGGGAAGGTGCTACATTCATGGATGTTCTGACATTACGGATGCCACGGATGGCTTCCTTCATTGTCTCGATCTCTTTTTCTTCCTTTGCAAATGCATATTCTTCTTTATATACAGGCCATGCAGAGATCATAATGGATTCTTCCTCACTCTGCAGCGTACAGAAGATCTCTTCTGTGATAAATGGCATGTATGGATGCAACAGCTTCAACGCATCGATCAGGACATGCTTGAGTGTCCAGAGTGCTGCATTCTGACTGTCCGCATTGTCTGAATTGTACAGACGCGGTTTTACCATTTCAATATACCAGTCACAGAATTCATCCCAGATGAAGTCATATACCTTCTGAACAGCGATACCAAGCTCGAAGTTTTCCATATTGTCTGTCACTTCTTTGATCAGGCTGTTGAGCTTTGATAAGATCCATTTATCAACCGGCTCAAGGGCTGGCTGCTCTGTGATCTCCTTGCCTTCCATATTCATCATAATGAAACGGGAAGCATTCCATACCTTATTGGCAAAGTTTCTGCTTGCCTCTACACGTTCAATGTAGAAACGCATATCATTACCCGGCGCATTACCGGTGATGAGTGTCAGACGAAGTGCATCTGCACCGTATTTATCGATGATCTCCAGCGGATCGATACCGTTACCCAGAGATTTACTCATCTTTCTGCCCTGTGAATCACGTACCAGACCATGGAACAATACTGTCTTGAACGGTTTCTCGCCCATCTGCTCATAACCTGAGAAGATCATACGGATAACCCAGAAGAAAATGATATCATATCCGGTTACAAGTACGTCTGTCGGATAGAAATATTTCAGATCTTCTGTCTGCTGTGGCCAGCCCAGTGTAGAGAACGGCCAGAGTGCGGATGAGAACCATGTATCGAGTGTGTCCGGATCCTGTGTGAAATGACTGCCACCGCATTTCGGGCAGATCTTCGGCATTTCTTTTGCAACAACTGTTTCACCACAGTCATCACAATAATAAGCCGGGATTCTGTGTCCCCACCAGAGCTGTCTGGAAATACACCAGTCTCTGATATTGTCTGTCCAGTTAAAGTATGTCTTTTCCATACGCTCCGGAACCAGCTTGATCTCACCCTCTTTGACAGCTTTTACTGCCGGTTTGATCAGCTCGTCCATCTTAACGAACCACTGCTTTTTGATCATTGGCTCTACCGTTGTCTTACAACGGTCGTGTGTACCAACATTGTGGCTATAATCTTCAATACGGACAAGTAAGCCTTCTTTATCCAGTTCTTTCACGATCGCTTCTCTTGCTTCATAGCGATCCATACCTTCGTAAATACCACCGTTTTTGTTGATCGTGGCATCATCGTTTAAGATATTGATCTCAGGCAGGTTATGACGCTTGCCTACTTCAAAGTCATTCGGGTCATGTGCCGGTGTGATCTTTACAACACCTGTACCGAATTCCATATCAACATAGCTGTCTTCTACAACCGGGATCGGCTTATTCACGATCGGAAGCCAGACCTGTCTGCCATGCAGATACGTATATCTTTCATCAGCCGGATTGACAGCAACTGCTGTATCGCCCAGCATTGTCTCCGGTCTTGTCGTTGCGAACTCAAGGAATTCTGTCTTACTCGGCTGTCCGTTTTCATCTACGAGCGGATATTTAATATGCCAGAAATGTCCCTGCTGCTCTTCATACTGTACTTCCGCATCGGAAATGGAAGTATTGCAGACCGGACACCAGTTTACGATACGGGAACCCTTGTAGATCCAGCCTTTTTCATGCATCTTACAGAAAACTTCCGTAACTGCTTTATTACAGCCTTCATCCATGGTAAATCTTTCTCTGTCCCAGTCACAGGAAGAACCCATCTTCTTCAGCTGTTCAATGATACGTCCGCCGTATTCCTTTTTCCAGTCCCAGGCACGTGCAAGGAAGCCTTCACGTCCGAGGTCTTCTTTATCAATGCCTTCTTCTTTCAGCTTTTCAATGATCTTAACCTCTGTTGCAATGGAGGCATGATCTGTACCGGGCTGCCATAATGCATTATATCCCTGCATTCTCTTAAAACGGATCAGAATATCCTGCATGGTATTGTCGAGCGCATGTCCCATGTGGAGCTGTCCTGTGATATTTGGCGGCGGAATGACAATGGTAAAAGGTGTTTTACTGTGGTCTACCTCCGCATGAAAATATTTTTTATCCAGCCACTTCTGGTAGATCCGGTCTTCCATTCCGTGGGGATCATAGGTTTTCGCTAACTCTTTACTCATGATCTGTCTCCTTTTGCTGTACAAATTTCCTGTCATATAAAAAGCCCTCTACTGCGTCTGTCAGTAAAGGGCATTTTATGCTACTGCATACGTATTTATATAATAGTATTGCAGCTTTTATTTGTCAAGATTGCCGCTTGGTCAGGCAGATCTCTAAAGCCAGTGGGATTGCGGTAGCCTTATTTCAATTGTTCCAGTTACGATAGCTTTGGCTATTGAGGTTCTCAGAAAACTTTCTGCCTGCTCCTTTAATGTGATTAAAATAAAATCCCTGCCCAAAATCTTTTCTCTTTGCACATTTGGCAAGATCTGGCTCTTTTACTTCACAATAACTTCCATGATAGAGAACAAATCCATCTTTTAACTCAAGCACTAATCTCTATCCCCTTTCTTTGCAAAAATTCAGTAATTTCTTGGTCAATAAAACTTGAATTTAACTGATACTATCATAAAATCTTTGCAACACGATCGCCAAATCTTCTGGCGATTCTATGTTTGCTTCATGACCTGTTTTCATAAGTTCATGGAAGCAGGAATTATTCAAATAATGGCAAAGCTCTTTTGAAGTTTTTATGTTTGCTTTGTCCTTCTCTCCACAAACAATCAATACCGGACAAGACACCTTATGTAGTGAGTCACTGAAATCCAATTCAGCCATCGTACCGCATAGGCTGATAACATCTGCTTTTTTGAAGCCCATTTTAGTGAATGCCGAATTCAGCATAAGGTGAAACAACATATTCTGAATCTTCAATAATTTTTTTGGCATTTTATATTGTGCTGCAATTAATACGAGTGCCTTTACTTTATCTGGGTGGTCTATTGCATAATTAAGTGCCAAAACAGCTCCTAGAGAAAGCCCACATAAGACAATTTCTTCGTTCTCCTTGTCGCATTCTGATGAGAATGCTGAATATAATTCCTTATATGTAGCAGATTTCCTTTCTAACAGCTCTGATAAACTCAAACTGCAACTGCTTTTCGATACTTTCGTTTCTTTTATTACTCTATTCCAACTGTCTGGTTTTTGCCCTAGTCCATGCAAATATAAATACTTCATATATTGTTACCCTTCAAATTTATATTTCACGCTTTCTTTCACCCTATATGTTTGTATCTGAGGTATTCAGTCACAAACTTCGGGGATAGGCACCTATGCCGCAAGGGGAAACTCCCCTTGTACGAATTATCTGATTTCGCTGTATTTCCCGGATTGAGATTTTTCAAAACCAGAACCGCGCTGCCAAGAGATTTATGCCATATCCTGCGTGTTATCTTTTTCAATTTCTGAAGCATTCTGTCAGTTCTGATAATTTAACATGTCTGCTCATATTATTCATCCTCTGTAAATTCCATCATCTCATCAACGGTGCAGTCCAGCTTCTTGCAGATCTTCTCAATCGTCTCCATTGATACATACTGGTTTTTTCCCATCCTGGCAAGAATATTTCCACTGATCCCGGTGAGGTACTGCATCTCTATCCGCTTCATATTTTTATCTATGAGCATTTTCCATAATCTGTTATAACTTACGCCCATAAGCTACCTACATATTGTTCATTTAAACATATTTTGATTATATCATGATCCATTCTTATCTGTTTTTGGTGCTTCCGGCGAATCCACTCCGACACCGCTATCCTTGTTCTGGGCAAATAATTGCGGACAGTAAACCGCAACACTTAAATTTCATCTGCATTTGGAATGATCGCTGCTGCAATAAAGTAAACAAGCAGCCCGGTTCCTGTGCAGCCGAATATGGCAAACAGCAGACGGATGATCGTCGGATCCACGCCGAAATACTCGCCAAGTCCGCCGCATACTCCACAGATCATTCTGTGTTCTCTTGATCTTGTCAGTTTCTTCATATTATTATCGTTCATATTGATACACTCCTTTTCTTCCGCCTATTCATTCATGATATATATTATGATGTCAGGGGCATAAGCCCCGAATTGGTTACCTGCTACTATCTGAGGAAATCCACATTGACACTTCCCATGCCACAATCGATTTCCAGCTTCTTTCCTGCTCCCTTGTCCGTCGTATATTCCTGTGACAGACCGCTGAAATCATGGGATCCGCACTCTACTGATCCGGCTCCGACAGATATATCTGTATCAAAGTCTGTCTCGCTGCCTGCCACGATCAGGTCTGCTTCTCCCATACCGACATCTACTGTCAGCTTTTTGGAAGCATCCACTGCTGTTTCAAGCGTTCCCATACCAACTTCCAGCTCCACCTTTTCAGCCTGCAGCGTCATTTCCGATACGGCAGTTCCGGCTCCGATAGAAAGTGAGATCTTTTGGTACGCCTTTTCCGGCAGATAGACCGTTGCAGTGCCTGCATTTGTGTCATGTACGCCAAACAACGTTATCGTCTGTGTTTTTGTCCGGATACTGAGCGTTCCGTTCTGTTTTTGGAACTGTAGTCTGCTTTTGCCGTCATAGCTTGCATAAAAGGAATCGTCCCCGCTTGGCTTAATCGTAAACTCTCCTGCACCAAGTGCCAGATCGATTTTTTTGATCTGATCGCTTTCGGATGCTATCATTGTTTTTCCCGATTCTTCTGCATCATCCCATGCATCATCAGTGGCTTCGTCCGAATCATCATCCGAGTCATCGTCATCTGAGTCATCGTCCATCTCTTCTTCATACCGGTCATCCGTAATAGCCGCAGCATTTTCAGAAACTCCTAAATCCGGATCTGTATCGACATCACTCCAGTCATCCTCTTCATCCGTATCTTCCCAATCTGCGTCATCACTTACCACGTTCATATTGAGCCCGTCTGTTCCTGCACTCAGGCGAAGCCTTAAGCTGTGCGGAAACAATACGACCGATACCTCTCCGTTTTCCCTGACATATTCCCTGTACTGCTTATTGCCGCCAAGTGCGACACTGATCAGGATCAGGATCATTCCTACAGCGGTTAAAACCGCTGCTGTGATCAAAACAATTTTCGTTGATTTTTTCATGCTTTATGTGCCTCCTTTCCGCGAAATGGCATACCGATCAAATGAATACAGCCTTTGATCACTTCCGGTACAACAACTGCACAGAGCTTGATGAGTCCCCAGCCACAGAGCAGGAACAGTCCCGCGCATAGGAAGGAGATGCCGATCATCATCAGTCCGACAAGTGGAAGTCCCATATTGGATATTCCAACTACAAACAAAAGAATTGCTGCTACAAGGAAGGCTGCTACAATACTGACAACCAGTACGACAGCGCTTACGATCAGTGCAACCACGCATGCCAGAACCGCGATCACAACTCCAAACAGTGCAATAGCGAGCGGGATCACCACCGGTGACACAAGCACACATACGAGCACGATAAATGCGATCTGCCAGCCGTTTCTTTCCTTTTTCTGCTTCTTCTCTGCCCGATAAGGCACAATGCCTTTGTCAGCCAGTTCCTTATGGATCGTCTCTGCTACCGTCTCAGGCGTTCCAAGTTCGCGCATCACTTCTGCTTCCCGCTCCGGTCCTGCCTCTTCAAAATATTCCACATAATACTCCATTGCTTCCCGGCGTTCCTCTTCCGGCAGATCCGATAGCAAGTATTCTAATTTTCGTAAATATTGGTCTTTATTCATCCTTCTTGCCTCCCTCAAAAATCGAAGTTATTTTTTCGGCATATCCCAGCCATTCTTTCCTGTACTCGGAAAGCTGCGCCTTACCAAGCGCTGTCGTCTTATAATAACGCCTGTTCCTGCCCGCACATTCTCTGTCATAGACTTCCAGAAAGCCACTTTTCTGCAGCCGCCTCAGAACCGGATACAGTGTGGATTCCGAAATCTCGAGCACCTGCCGGACATCCTGTGTGATCCGGTAACCATAAGTACCGATCTCTTCTTTATCTACAACAGCAAGCACGATCGCATCTAAAAGCGCTGCTCCTGTATTGAATACCATATACATTACTCCTTTCCGTGTAGTATTATATCTTTTGTAATACTATACGTCATATAATATTATTTGTCAATACTATATTATATGATGTAAGGATCAAGAGCCAGAATTTGATGCTCATATCGGGGCGGGTCCCAAGGTCTTTCACCCACCTATGAGAAAGCTCACATGGGGTTAGACCTTTTGACTCTGGCTTCATTATATATTTTCCAAAAATAAATAAGGAGCACCTGTCTATCGACAGGTGCTCCCAAACACTTCTTTCTTTATATTTTTTGTTTTACATTTTAAAGCTGCATGGAATCTACAAGACGCTTCTTCTCCTCATCGAACTCTGCCTGAGAAATAATACCGTTGTCCAGTAAGATCTTCAGCTTCATGGCTGCCTTCTGGAATTCATCCAATGACATTGTCTTTCCTGCGCCATCAGATGCAGCAGGTGCGCTCTTGGCTGCAGCCTGTGATGCTGCTGCAGCAGCTGCGGCTGCGGCTGCAGATGCGGTCTGCTGTGGTTTCTCGGCAGGAGCCGGTGCAGGAACCGGTTGTGGCTGGCTCTGCTGCTTCATAGCGGCTACAGCTGCGGCTGCGGCCGCATCAACTGTCTTAACCGGTTCCTGAGACTGCCCCTGTACTGCTGCCTTTGCAGCTGCAGCCTGCTGTCTCTTTGCTTCTTCTTCATACTTGCGGAACTGAAGAGCTTCTGCTGCTTTTCTTGCCTTCTCAGCAGCTTCTGCCTTTTCTCTTGCTTCCTGTTCCTTACGGCGTTTCTCTTCTTCTATTCTACGCTTTTCAGCTTCTTCTGCCTCTCTCTTTGCACGTTCTTCCGCTTCTTTACGTGCTTTTTCTTCTGCAGCAAGTCTTGCCTTTTCTTCCTCTGCACGACGGATCTTCTCTTCTTCCATCTTCACAATGGCATCCTTGGCAAACTTCATGGCTGCAGCTGCAGCTTCTTTCTGTACATATTCTTCTACCGCGCGTACATTCTTGGCATCTTCAGCCTTGGCTGCTTCCACTTCTTTTGCTCTTGCATCCGTACCAACCTTTGTCACTGCTGCCTCTACTGCAGCTGCAGCCTGCTCTTCTGCCTTCTTACGCGTCTCAGCAACCTGCCTCTGTGCTTCTTCCTCAGCCTTGGCTTTTGCAGTTTCTACCATCTTTTTGGCTTCTTCCTGTGCTTTACGAAGCACCTCATCTACCATCTTCTTGGCTTCGGCTTCTGCCTGCTGTACCTTCTCTGTTACTGCCTGCTTTGCTTTCAGATCCGCAGCTTTGACTGTTGCTTCCACAGCCTGTTTGCCTTCAGCTTCCGTCTTTTTTGCAACTTCTTCCTTCAGCTGCTTTATGCGCTCATCAGACTGCTTTGCAAACTCCTGCGCTTTCTTGATATTCTCTTCTGAAAGTTTTCTGGCTGTTTCCTCCGCAATCTTTCTTGTATGCTCACTGGCTGCTTTACGGATCGTCTCCTCCTCCAGCGCTCTTCTTGCCGGATCTTTCTCGGAAGAAGTACTTTCTGTTACATCATGTGCTGCCTTTCTTGCGGCTTCGTCCGCAATCCTGAAAGCTGATTCGATCGCTGCTTTCTTTGCGTTCAATCCGGCAGTCTGTCTGATCGCATCCTCTGCGGATTTAATATTGCTGCCATCACCTGCTGCAGCCTGCTCTTTTTTCGGTTCAGCCTTCTCCGGTGTATTTTTAATTGCTGCTGCTGCCGCCTTTCTTGCGGCTTCTTCTGCTGCTTTTCTTGCAGCTTCCATTCCTACATTTTCCTGCATGTCATTCGCCCCTATTTCCAGTATTTGTACTAACTGTCTCACAAAGAAATCTGCCTGTGGAAGTTTTACACTATTCAAAATACAGTATACCATAAGCTTTTAGAGATTTCTACTAATGAACAGAAACTTCTTTCGTACTTTTTTATGAAAATTTCATACATTTTTTGTGCACCTCGTCCTAGGTATTTTTTTCTTTCATAATTCACAAGACAACTTTTTTGCGCCGATGCTCATCGGATATTTCATACACTTCTGCCATGTCCCGCTTTTTGAGACGAATTATATTTTCAGCATTCAGCAAATTCATCCTTTACTACATATTTTCCCGCCGTTGGGCGAAATTTCCCGGCACAGGATTCATTTCCCGGAAAAAGAAAGAAACGACACCCAAAAGATGTCGTTTCTTGCCGCGCATTGCGGTAACGCTGTCTGTCCGCCGCAGCCATATATAATTCTCTACAGCTTCCAGATATCGCGGTTATATTCAGTGATTGTTCTGTCAGATGAGAAGAAACCTGCTTTTGCCGTATTGATGAGCATCTTCTTTGCCCATGCCATGCGGTCTTCATAGTCTGCAAGCATCTGCTCTTTCTTTGCAATATAATCTTTAATATCCAGAAGTGTCATGAACCAGTCCTTATTGCAAAGCTCTTTGTATAAACGTCCCAGATTTTCAGGATCACCGATCTGAACCAGTTCCTTGCTGACAATAAAATCAACAAGCTCTGCGATCTGCGGGTCTGCATAGTAGTCCTGCGGATGATAGCCTGCTGTATCGTACAGACGGATCACTTCTTCGCTGGACTTACCGAAAATGTAAATATTGTCTTCTCCAACCAGGTCATGGATCTCCACATTTGCACCATCCATCGTGCCAAGTGTCACAGCACCGTTTAACATAAACTTCATATTGCCTGTTCCGCTCGCTTCCTTACTTGCCAGAGAAATCTGCTCAGAAATATCGCAGGCAGGGATCAGATGCTCCGCTTTTGTCACATTGTAATTTTCTACCATGACAACCTTCAGGTATGGACTTACCTCCGGATCATTATCGATCAGCTCCTGCAGGCAGAGGATCAGATGAATAATATCCTTCGCAAGAATATAAGCCGGTGCTGCCTTTGCTCCAAAGATCATGGTAACAGGTGTCTTCGGCTTCTTGCCTGCCTTGATCTCCTTATATTTATGAATAATATAAAGCGCATTCATCTGCTGTCTCTTGTACTCATGCAGTCTCTTGATCTGGATGTCAAATACAGAATCTGCTGCAATATCAATATTCTGTGTTTCTTTCAGATAATTTTTCAGATCTGCCTTCTTTCCGTCCTTGATCTCAATAAAACGGGAAAGCACTTTCTCATCATTCTGGAATTCCAGCAGCTTTTCAAGCTCTGCAGCATCCTTCTTCCATCCGTCTCCGATCAATTCCGTAATATATGCTGCAAGCTCAGGATTACAGTGCAGCAGCCAGCGGCGGAATGTAATACCATTTGTCTTATTATTGAATTTTTCCGGATAAATATCATAAAACGGCTTCAGCTCGGACTTCTTTAAAATCTCTGTATGCAGTGCAGCAACACCGTTTACGGAGAAGCCGTAATGTATATCCATATGTGCCATATGGACTCTGTTTTCTTTATCAATGATCGCTACCCGCTCATCCGGATATTTGGCTTTTGCCATTTCATCCAGCTTGCGGATGATCGGCATCAGCTGCGGTACAACCTCTTCCAGATAAGAAACCGGCCATTTTTCCAGTGCTTCTGCAAGGATCGTATGATTTGTATATGCACATGTTTTTGCCACAATCTGTGCAGCCTCTTCAAAAGCAACTCCTCTTTCCTGCATCAGACGGATCAGTTCCGGAATGACCATGGAAGGATGTGTATCGTTGATCTGGATCACCACATGATCACTTAAGGATCTGATATCATAGCCCTTGTCCGCAAGCTCTTTCAGGATCAGCTGTGCACCGCTGCTTACCATAAAATACTGCTGATAAATACGCAGAAGCTGTCCTGCCTTGTCACTGTCGTCAGGATATAAGAAAAGTGTCAGATTCTTTTTCACATCATTCTTATCAAAAGAAATACCATCTTTGACAAGTGATTCGTCTACTGTATCAATATCAAACAGATGCAGCTTGTTGACACCACTGTCATATCCGGGTACATCTATGTCATATAATGTGGATTCCACAGTAAAGTCCTTAAACTGTACAGGAAAATGTAATTCTGTCTTTGTAAGCCAGCTTTCCTTTTCGATCCACGGATTTTTTTCTTCCCGCTGTTTGTGATCCACAAATTTCTGCCGGAACAATCCATAATGATAATTCAGTCCAATGCCTTCTCCGTTCAGACCGAGTGTAGCAATAGAATCGATAAAGCAGGCTGCCAGTCTGCCAAGTCCGCCGTTTCCAAGCGACGGTTCCGGCTCGATCTCCTCAATCTGGGCAAGTGACTTGCCGTTCTGGGCAAGCAGCTCTTTTACCTCTTCATAAACGCCAAGATTGATCAGATTATTGGATAACAGTTTTCCGATCAGAAATTCTGCGGAAATATAATATACCTTTCTGTCTCCTTCATTTGGCTTCTTCTCGCTGCAAAGCTCTTTTGTCAGTCCGAGCAGTGCGTAATACAGCGCCTTATCATCCGCCCCGGCGATCGTTGTACCCAGACGTTTTTCTATATTTGTCTTTAAATCCATGCGTGCCTCCTCTTTTTCTTTTTTGCAGATTACCTCTGCAGTGTTATTCTTTCCCTGTTATTTCTGCTGTGTTATCTTTCTTTCGTATCTGTTGTTACTTCTGTTTCTTTCTCTTCTTCTGCTACCTTCCGTACCTTGGGCAGACGTGCACAAATCTCCGTCATTCGTCTGATTTTCCGGATCTTTGCCGCATCAAATGTCTTTTTCGGCAGTCTGTATACCCAGTTACCACCAAGTGTTGATGGTGTATTGATCCGCGCTTCCTTGCCAAGCCCCAGATAATCCTGCACCGGAATGATACACGTATCTGCCACACTGCGCATGGCAAGTGCGATATAATCCCAGTAGATCTCTTTTTTCGGTGTGTATGCATTATGCAGATAGTCAACTGCCAGCTTTTTATCCTCAGGTGCCAGTTCATCATACCAGCCCATTACAGTATTGTTATCATGTGTGCCCGTATATACCACACAGTTTCTTTCGTAATTGTGCGGCAGATAGTCACTTTCTTCCCTGGAGTCAAAAGCAAATTGCAGCACCTTCATGCCCGGATAGCCGCTTTCCTTCAGCATCCTTCTCACGCTGTCTGTCAGAAAGCCGAGATCTTCTGCAATGATCGGCAGATCGCCAAACTGCTCTCTGACCGCACCAAACAGATCCATTCCCGGACCCTGCTGCCATTTTCCGTTTCTTGCTGTTTTCTCTCCGTAAGGAATTGCATAATATTCATCAAAGCCCCGGAAATGATCAATTCTGACGATATCATACAGCGCAAAGCAATGTGCGATCCGCCGCATCCACCATGCATATCCGGTCTTCTTATGATACTCCCAGTCATAGAGTGGATTTCCCCAAAGCTGTCCGTCTGCCGAAAAACCGTCCGGCGGGCAGCCTGCCACTGCAACCGGCAGATTGTCCTCATCCAGCTGGAACTGCTTTGTATCACTCCATGTATCTGCACTGTCAAATGCCACATAGATTGGAATATCTCCAATGATCTGTATGCCCTGCTCATTCGCATACTTCTTCAGGGCATCCCACTGTCTGAAAAACTCATACTGCACAAATTCATAAAAACCAATGTCGGTTTTATATTTCTGTCCGGCTTCTTCCAGCGCTTCCGGTCTGCGGTTCCGGATGCCTTCTTCCCACTCGCTCCAGCTTTTGCCGTGATTGGCATCCTTCAAAGCCATAAAAAGTGCATAATCCGGCAGCCAGCTTTCATTCTTTTCCACAAAGCTGTGATAGTCATCCGTTTCCGTAATACCATTTGTCACAGCCCGCTGGTACGCCATATGCAGGATACGGTATCTGGTATGAAACATTTTTTCATAATCTATGGTATTTCCAGTCCCGAAATCTGCTCCTTCACATTCCAGTCTTCCCAAAAGGCCATCCTTGACCAGTGTTTCCAGATCAATAAAATATGGATTTCCGGCAAAAGTGGAGAACGACTGGTACGGCGAATCTCCGTAACCGGTCGGTCCGAGTGGCAGAATCTGCCACAGGGACTGCCCGCATTTTTTTAAGGTATCCACAAATTCATATGCTTCTTTTGAAAAACAACCGATTCCATAATTGGAAGGCAGTGCTGATATCGGTAAAAGCATTCCACTAAGTCTCATATCGTTATCCTTTCCCAAAAGAGCGCTTAGCCTTTGACTGCACCGTCAGCTACGCCCTTGATAATATATTTCTGTCCGAACAGGTATACAATGATGATCGGAATGACAGTCAGCATAATACTTGCCATCATCGGTCCCATTTCTACCTTTCCGTAGCTGCCTCTGAAATACTGGATCAGCATCGGAATTGTTTTGTATTTCTTGATATCCAGTACAAGTGTCGGCAGGAGGTAATCGTTCCATACCCACATAGCTTCCAGAACACCTACTGAAATCATGGTTGGTTTTAAAATCGGAACAACCACAAGGAAAAATGTCTGGAGCGGATTGCAGCCATCGATCATGGCAGCTTCCTCGATCTCGATCGGAATGGATTTTACAAAGCCGCAGAACATAAATACCGCAAGCCCCGCACCAAATCCGAGATAGATCACCCAGATGTTGAACGGCGTATTCAGTTTCAGCTTATCTGCTGTCTGGGACAGAGTAAACATAACCATCTGGAACGGTACGACCATGGAAAGGACACACATATAATAGATGATTTTTGAAAATACGCCGTTCAGTCTTGTGATACACCACGCACACATGGAGCAGCAGAGCAGAATAGCTGCCACAGAAGTGACTGTGATCAGTGCACTGTAGCCAAGACTCTTTAAAAATCCCTGGGATGTCAGGGAACTTACATAGTTTGAAATACCTGCAAAGGTATCTGCTGTCGGCAGTGTAAATGCAGTACTTGTGCTGATCGCTGTTTCTTTCTTTAAAGAGTTAAACAGGATCATCACGATCGGGTATATCCAGAAAAGGGATGCCACTGTTAATACTGTGATCCAGATAATATTTGATACTTTTCTTTTCTGTTTCATTACTGCTGCACCTCCTTAGATTTGGTAAGCTTCAGCTGAAGCATGGAAATCGCAATGACTAAAATACAGAATATAACAGCTTTTGCCTGACCGTAGCCCTTGAAGAGCGCGCCTGCACGTGCGTAGAAGGTCTGGTAAATGTTTAGGGCAAGCATTTCTGTGGAATGGTTCGGATCACCACCTGTGAGGGCTAAGTTCTGATCAAACAGCTTGAAGGAGTTTGTCAGCGTCAGGAATACACAGATCGTTACGGATGACATAACCATCGGTAACTTGATCTTCCATAATACATCCCATGTATTTGCTCCATCGATCTCAGCTGCTTCCACAAGATCTGACGGTACATTCTGCAGACCTGCAATGTAGATGATCATCATATATCCGATCTGCTGCCAGCACATCAGAATGATAAGTCCCCAGTAACCGGCTGATGAATTCAGTGCCAGAAGCGGTTTGCTTGCAAGTGACAAAATACAGTTGATGAGGATCTGCCAGATATAACCAAGTACAATACCACCGATCAGGTTCGGCATAAAAAATACGGTACGGAAAATATTGGTTCCTCTCAGTTCCTTTGTCAGCAGAAGTGCCAGACCAAAGGCGATCACATTAATGAGTATAATGGATACGACCGCAAATAAAATTGTAAATTTAAAAGAGCTTAAAAATGAAGCATCCTTCAGGATGACATTATAATTTGCAACTCCAACCCACTTCGCATTATCAACCGTTGTAAATTTACAAAAGGAAAGATATAACCCCTGTGCAAACGGAACAATGAATCCGATGATAAATGCAAGCAGTGTCGGCAGCACAAAAATGGGCGAATAACGTTTCAACGCTTTATGCATAGTACCTACCTCCAAAAAAGGGGCAGGCAGCTTATCCTGCCTGCCCTTTATTCACAATCTCTTATTCCTGAGAAGTTAATTCGTATTCAGTCTTCCATCCGTCTACGAATGCAGATCTGACTGCTTCCCAGTTGTCATCTGTCTGATCAGCTGCATAAGCTGTAAGAGCCTGACCTACGCCGTTTTTCCACTCTTCTGATGGCATTGTAGAGAAGTTCCATGAAACAGGAGTCTTTCCTTCTGCTGTCATTTCCTTATCCTGCTGTACGAACAGGTTCCGAGATTCAACAGCGTTCTTGAAAGGAATTACAAATCCCATATCTTCGCCCATAGCCTTTGTTCCTTCGTCAGAAGTTACACACCAGTTCATGAAATCAAGTGTTGCCTGAATATCTGCTTCATCAGCTTCCTTGTTTACACACCAGTAGTTTTCTGTACCTGTGCAGAGACCCTGGTTTGCTTCATCGCCTACACCGATGTAGATCGGGATCATAGCCAGATCATCATCTGTAAATGTGCCGTCTGCTGTCAGGTTTCCGTATTCCCAGGAACCATTCTGGAAGAATACTGCCTGGCCTGCAAGGAATTCGTTTCTGGAATCATCACCGGTCTTTGCTGCAAGTTCTGCAGGATCGCATGTACTGTTGTTGATGTACAGATTCCAGATATCACGATAGTTGTCAAGGTACGTGCCTTTGATTTCTTTTGTAGTTCCGATTCCGTCTGCCTGATACTCGAAGTAGATTGGAAGGTTTGCAAGGTGTGTCTTAAATCTCCAGTCAGAAGATCCGTCCATACCTGCTGATGTAAATGCAGCAAATCCAAGTTCGTCCTTACGTGCTGTGATATCTTCTGCAACCTTCTTTAAATCTGCGAAAGATTTAATATCATCAATTGTATATCCTGCTTTTTCCAGTAATGTTTTGTTTGTGATCAGTCCGTAAGACTCGATAACGTATGCGATACCTGCTACAGCATCTCCATCCTTCAGTGCGAAATCTTCGTTTGTCAGCTCACCGTAGATTGCTGAATCTTTTAAATCATAGCAATAATCTTTCCAGTTTGCAAGACCTACAGGACCGTTTACCTGGAACATAGTAGGAGCACCGCTCTTACCCATTTCACTCATCAGAGTTGTTTCATATTCGCCGGATGCTGCTGTAACAACTGTTACATCTACGCCTGTCTCTTCCGTATATTTTGCAGCCAGCTCCTGCCACTGTGGATCCTGCTCCGGTTTGAAGTTCAGGTAGTAAACAGAACCGCCTTCTGCGTTTGCTGTTTTGTCATCTGTGGAAGCATCTGTTGCTTCTGCATCTGTTGCTTCTGCATCTGTTGCTTCTGCATCTGTTTTTGCATTTGTGTCTGCATCTGCAGCTCCTTCATTGCTGCTGCCGCAACCTGTCAGCATGGATGCTGTCATGGTCACTGCAAGTCCGAGTGCCAGTAATTTTTTTACATTTTTCATAAGCTCATCTCTCCTTTTCTTATCCTTCAGAACTCTGTGTTCTTGTTGATGAACTTATCTTAGCAGAGAAACTCGGGGGAGTATTAGCAATTTAAAAACGTAAACTATCAAAAATCATACATGCCTGTCTATTCTTTTTTATACTTCTTTTTTTATGCTTCTTTTCTCCTATTTCATACCGTTTTCTATTCTTCCTTCTTCGATTCCATTATACTCTCCGTGAGCATTCTGACAAAATCTGCCTGGGTGATCTTTTTCTGTGCCAGCGCCGGAAGCGCCTCTCCCAACGTGCTCTCCTGCAATACAGAATTCCATTTTACCTGATAATTCGGTACGATCTGCGGCTGACCGCAGTACGCCCGGATATAATCCTGCAAAAGACGTGATGTGTTCTGATCCTGCGAAAACAGATCTTCCTTCAGCTTCTTGTTTTTCTTCGTACGGAATTTCAAAAATTCGACCGCGCCCTGCTTCACCTCATCACTGTAGCTGTCTACTACCGCCCAGCCGAAGGTTTCCGGAGAAGAAATCAGCTTATTACCCGGGAACGGTGAAAATCTGACTTTTTCCCTGAATTCCTCCGGGAGCTGGTCGATCATCCAGTAGCCGTTTGCCAGCATGGCAGATTTTCCGGCAATAAAATTATTGTATGCCACATCAAAATCCGCATTCATGGCATCCTTTGTCGTATATTTATAAAGCTTTTGCAGTGTATCTGCCATATGATAGATGCAATCCTTCTGATAGCTGACCGGATACAGCTCATTCATAAACGCCGCACCTTCCTCACTGTCTGCCATTTCAGCGGTTGCCAGCAGCATGGCGGACCAGCCGGTTCCTTCCGTGTGCAGCCCAAGCGGTGTGATTGCCCTTGCCTGCAGCTTCTCGCAGCAATCCCAGAATTCCTCCCACGTCTGCGGAAATTCCTCGATTCCTGCCTGCTCAAACAGCTCTTTGTTCCAGAAAATACCAGAACAGGAAAATGCCGCCGTACTGACCGGCCCCAAATAAACGCTTCCATCTTCCTCACTGCAGCTATCAAGCACAACCGGCTCTATCATCTGTTTCCATTCCTGATCTGCCTCTATATAAGGTGCCAGATCCACAATCCTGTGATCTTCGACCAGCAGGCGGTAATAAGAAGGCAGCATACGCAGATCCGTGATGACCGCCGGCAGCTTATCCGTCACATTCAGTCGTTTCAGATTCTGTCTGTAATCACTCTCCGTTTCCATGATCCATTCCACTGCGATATGGTATTTTCCTTTATAGTTAATATTAAAAGCATCCACCAGCTCCTGCTCACTTTTCTTTCCGCTGGTAGGACTGACTGTCAATATCATGGGAATCTCAACAACTTCCTCTTCGTTATCCGTCTTCTGTATCTGTTTTTTCCCACATCCGCCAAGCAAAACAGCAGTCAGGCATAAGCTCATTAAGATGTACACGCTGCGCCGTACTTTTAATTTTCTTTTCCCGTTCATATGTCTGTCACCTCACACTCTGTCCAATACCAGCCTCGGAATCCTGATCACAAACGTTGTCCCATCCTCTTTCGCGATCACATAAAAGGAAACACGCCCCTCATATGCCAGCCTGAGTCTTGTCAGCACATTCACAAGCCCATAACCGTTCTTTTTGCTTTTGAAACTTTCCTTCATCTCAGCGATCGACATCTGCATCAGACCATTGATCTTCTCACATGCATCCGGCGCAATCGGTGTTCCACTGTTATATGACGTCAGCACCAGTTCCTCCTCTTCCCTCCGGACTGTAATCTCTATCCTGTAATGTGCAGACTGTCCATCAAACCCGTATTTAATAGCATTTTCCACCAGCGGCTGTAAAACAAGCTTCAGCATCCGTTCCTTGTCCGCATCCACTTCGCAGTGTATCTCATACCGGAACAGATCCGCATTCCTGATCTGCTGGATTTCCATATAGTTTCTCACGTTTTCCAGCTCATCCGCTACTGATACGATTTCTTCTCCTTTGCTTAAGGAAAGCCGCAGATATTTGGAGAGTGCCTGAATCATACGCATGGTCGTCTCTTCCTTATTTATACGCGCCAGCATGTAGATCGTATCCAGTGTATTATACAAAAAATGCGGATTCATCTGGTTCAGAAGCATATTGACCTCGACTGTCCGCAATTCTTTTTCCTGCGATTTTACCTCTGCCACAAGCTGCTCGATATTACCCAGCATTTCATTATAAGAATGCCCAATCTGATCCAGCTCTGTTTTGGTATGCAGCTCTTCCATCCGCGTATAATCATTTCCGTGAAATCCTGCCATCTTTTTGCTGATCTTCTGAATCGGCCGGGAAAGGATCCGTGAAAAGTATACGCTGAGAATCAGTGCCAATACCATCGTAAACAAAAAAATCAAAAGCATCACGGTCATTATTCTTCCCATCCCCGCATGCAGCACATGATCCGGTACATAAACAGAAACTGTCATCCCGCTTTCCTTCTGCCTGTATGCACACAGCATACCATGTCCTATTTTCCCTCTGCTGATGATCATTCCGTTTCCTTCGGTTGCAAGAATCCGCTCTTTTGCAAGTATCAAAGGTTTCCTTGCCTCATCACTATCGTTATTTTGAAAGCAGACTTCACCGTCCGCATCCATGATCTGCATCAGAATACCTTCTTCTGACAGATCGCTGTCTCCGGTAATATTCTGAAAAAAAACAGGATCCATTTTCAGAAACAGCATTCCGGGTTCATGCTCATAGTTCATGTTTCGGATATAACGCCCTATAAACAACGCGTCCTTTCCTGTCCCGAACAGTGTATCCTTTGTCCAGAACCACGTCGTTGTCGCATAAGAGCCCTGCAAAAACCTCTCCATGTCACTTTCCCTGAATTTGTGATATGTAAGTTTTGAATAGGATCTTGTATATACATTTTTTTTATTGTCCACATAACAATATTCTGCTACATCATCCAGATTGATAAATGCAAAATACCGGCTCAGCGCACTTCTCTGGGTTCTGCTCATAGCTGCTTTACGCAGACTTTTCTGCACACCGTCATAAACGATACAGTCCGCTGTCGCCTCATCCGTTTTTTCAAACAAAAGATCCATTGCAGCACCCAGATTTTCACACATGGTATTATAATTATCCATCATTACGGTTTCCTGATTTTTCTGCACGACCCAGCTGACACCCGCACCACACAATAACATGGCAGATAGCAGAAGACATACTGTATACTTCAGATATCTTATTTGAATACTTGATCTCTTCTCCCTTTTTTTCATGCTTCAAATCCCTTTTTATAGTCGCTTGGCAATATACCGGCGTATTGCTTAAACAAATGTGTAAAGTACGAGGGATTACTGATACCAACCGTTTCGCATATCATACTGATGCTCGCATCCCCCTCTTGCAGCATTTTCTTTGCTTTCTCCATCCGACGCTGTAATAAATACTGCTTAAATGTCATCTGCATGGCGTTTTTAAACACACGTCCGAAATATACCGGATTCAGGAACACATACGATGCAACAGAAACAATTGACAGATTTTCATCCTGTAGATTTTCTTCTATAAAGCCAAGTGCATCTGCCATATATTTTTCGGCAGATTTTCCGTCCTCTTCTGCTGCAATCTCTTTTCTCTCCTGAGTTGCTTCCAGAAGAATTTTATAGCAGACATCGATTGCTCTGGAAGGGCTCAAATTCTGCAGATTCTGGTAGTACCTGCCAAATTTGTCCCGTAGTCTGTCTGTCATACCGTATGTATCCATCAGCATATCATCTGCATGGATCATCAGATAGTGAATATAGCCGCACTGTTTTTCCTCTTCCGGCGGCAGCTGATATATAAAAGAAACAAATGCATTTTTCAGATCCGCATCCGCATTTTTCCGTATCGCGCTGAGCACAGACGAAATCGCATCCATCATCTCTCTCTGCTTAAAATCCTCCTCCGTCTTCCGGATCGCAAAAATGCCTTCATTGTTTTCACCTGCCTGCATAAGGATCCGGTCTGCTTCCACACAACTTGCCTGCAGTCCTTCTATTCCCTTATAAGGTCTTGAAACAGCCATGGCAAGCGGTCTACTGATCGCATTTCTTGCCTCTTCCAGCATCTGTCTTGCCTTTTGTACAGCTCCGTTGTCCTCTGTATGCAGAATATAAATCAGCACGCCCGATCTTCCTATAAAATGATAGCAGGGATATAACGGCAGCAGTTCCCTTTCCAGAAACTCCGCTAACGCCAGACGGCTGTTTTCAAAATCCGCCGGGGAAGTAATCTGATACACAAGATCGATATCCGCAAACACAGCAATATATTTTTCATTTGGCTGCGGTATTTCCTCCAGCATTTCAAAAATTTCCATCATCTGCTTTTGTAATATCTCCCCGCGGATATATTTCTGCACCATAACCTGCAGAAAATTATTTTCATCCCTGCGCAGGATATTTTCCATTTTATGCAGCTTCTGCGTTTCCCGGATCTTTTTCATGCACTGCTCGTAGGCACCTCTCATGGTTTCCGTCAGCTTATCATCCTCGATTGGCTTTAAAAGATAAGCGTACGCACCCATATCGCAGGCTTTCTGTGCATATTCAAAATCCCTGTAGGCACTGAGCACAATAAACAGGCAGTCAATGCCTCTTTTTGCCATTTCCTCCATGACCATCAGACCACTGATCTGCCGCATCCTGATATCCGTCAGCACAACATCGGGCCGCTCTTTTTCAATTACCTCGATCGCCTGCTCGCCGCTCATGGCACTTCCGACAACACGAAAGCCCATCTGCTCCCAGTCATAAGTCTGCAAAAGTCCCTGCAGCAGAATTGCCTCATCATCCACGATCACCAGTTTTAATAATTCCATGCCCTGCCTTCCTTTCTGTTCATCGCCCACAAAAGGGCAGACTGTGGCAGTTTATCCATTATATATATTTATAATAGTACCTGTTTTAAACACCCGATACTTTTTATTCTGTCCGGATCGCAGCCAATGGGCTTAATTTCATCGCCCGCAGGGACGGGAAAAATCCTGCTATCATACCAACCAGAACCGCAAATACGATTGAGATAACCGCCAGCCACCATGGAATATAGGATAGTCCCACACTGGCACTGACCGCTTGGTCCACACCCAGATCAGCTGTTTTGACCACAGAATTGATCACGCCAGACAGTCCGTAACTCAAACCAAGTCCGACTACGCCGCCGATCAGACCGATATAGCCCGCCTCCATCAAAAACATACTCTGGATATTACGCATATCACAGCCAAGTACCTTCATAATACCGATCTCTTTTGTGCGCTCATAGATTGACATCATCATTGTGTTAGCGATCCCGATTGCCGCAACAAAGAGTGAAACCGCACCAATCCCGCCGAGTGCCAGCTGGATATATTTGTACTGTCCCTGCATGGATGCCACCCACTCCGCATTTGAGGTGGCCTGATAGCCCATATCATTGATCTCATTCTGCACCTGCTGGACATAATCCATGTTATCTACATTCACAATAACACTGGTATAGTAAATATCTTTATATGCCTTCCCATTTGCCGTCGTTGGCTGTCCGGGGATCACGGAACCTCTGAATTCCTTACGCAGAAGTGTTTTGAGCTGTTCCAGATCACAGAATACATAACTACTGTTACTGTTATAATCCTCCATACCGCCTGCCATGACACCTGCGGTATCCACCACATATTTCTTTGGAACAGTCACTGCCTGTCCTTTATCATCCGTACCGCCCCAGATTGCATTATAATAACGATCCACATCAAAGACATACAGGATCGTATCCTGCATCAGATCAATATCCGGTAATGTTCCGTTGTACCAATAGCCCTCTCCGGTCTTATCATTATAGAAATCACCCAGCACCATATTGCCGTATACAACGGAAAGCTGACCTTCTCCCGGCTGGGGGAGACTGCCCCTTCCCAGATCAAGCTGCAGATTCTGCATTTTATCCGCTGCCACACCTCTGAGCTGGATATTTGCCTGAAAACCGCCGGAAATAGCAAGTGCATCCGTATCCAGCACCGGATAGGCGTCTTTCACATGATCCAGCTGTAGGATATTTTCCACCAGAGCATCATCCAGATGCTCCGCTGTCTGTGACTTGGAAGCGGCTCCGGTAATAGAGGAATCCACCGTATAAGAATCCTGTTCCGTTACAGTAACGGTTGTTATTCCACCATATTTTTCGATTTCAGCCATCGATGCTCTGGAAAGCCCCAGTCCGAGGGAGATCATGACCACAATAGACGCGGATCCGACCACAACACCAAGCACGGTCAGAAACGTCCGCACTTTTCGTTTCCACAGACTGCTTAAGCTCATGCGAAACATATCACGAAATTTCATCCGCGTCGTCCTTTCCGTTTTTATCCTTTTCTCCGTCATCTACAGAATCTGTTTCTTCATCATCCTCTTCCAATAGATCTAATTCCTCTGCCAGAAGTTTCTTTGCCTTCCGCTTTTTCAGGAGAATTACAATAACAACCGCTATTGTAAGCAATACAACACCGATCAGTGTAATGATCACAGCCTTTTTACTGCTTCCCGTGGAATCATCATATTCCACTTCCTCCATATCCCAGTCATCCATACCGGCCAATCCTGTATCTTCTGTCACCATCAGCGTCATTTCCTGTTCGTAGCTGGATTCATTCCCTGCTTCATCTTCATAGGTGATAACTGCCTTGATCGTTCCATCGTCTTTTGTGGCAGCCTGTCCTGTCACAAGTGCATCTACCGTTCCGGTACCGCCTGCTTCAATCTTACCGATAAAGCTCTCACCGCCTGTGACGGAATCTCCTTCAAATTTTACCTGTACATTGTACAGTGTTGTTTTTCCTGTATTGTAAATACTGAACATGATGTCAGCTTCGTTTCCGACCGAGATCGTAGCAGGCAGGATCTCAGGTGTGCTGAGCTCAAATTTTGCAGCCTGATGGATCGGGATCGATACATCTGCCGTAGACGTATACGCCGTATAAGCATCATCCTCATAATCCATTGTTACGTCAAGCTGATATGGTTTTTGTGACAAATCAGACTTTGCCGTCATTTCTATCGAGAGATCTGTTGTCGCATTTTTGCCGATAGAACTGATATAAGCCGTATTGGAGCCGGAAGTCGGCAGAAAAGCCGCATAGGTATTTTCCGTATCACTGCCTTCCGACGGTGCGTTAAAATTAACCAGCATATTGGATACTGCCGTTCTCTTGGATGTATTTTTCAGATGTAATGTCAGCGTAAAGGTATCTCCTGCATTGACTTCCGCAGGATCTGTCGTAAAACCTGTCACAATGACACGCGGCGTCGAACTGCCGCTTCCTTCCGTTTCCACATTTCCGCTGCCCGGTGCTCCGACAACCTTCACATACGTAGTCAACGTTGCACTTTCGGCTTCCGTTCCTACATAATATAAAGCAGTAAACTGCAGCTTGTAGTACCCTGACGGTGCATCCTCTCTTGTCTTCAGCGTCCATGTCAGTTCACGTCTTCTGTCCATATCACTCTGTCCGTTGCCTTTGCCGGGCAGATCTGTGATCGTCTGGGTATAACCGCTCGTTTCAATCTCAAACGGCCATTCCGTTACCGAATTTGATATAACCGGTGTAACAGATATGTTAGCCAGATTAACACTTCCCATATTGACAATCGGCAATACAATATTGACATTTTGTCCGTAGGTTGCGACCGGTGTGACCCAGTCACCACCCACCATCACAAAATCGCTCGTGGAAGATGGATTCACGCTTGCGTCATCCTGTCCGTTGTTATCGTCTCCCGCCACCAGTGCATCGACTGCCGCCTTTGCACTTGAAACGCAGTCCTCAATACTGGCAGAAGTGGAAAGACCCGATTTATTCTTATCCTTATCCGCAGTTCCGATCAGCTCCTGATACTTTGCAACAAGCTCATCTATCTTTTTTGCGGTTTCCGCATCGGTCTTCAGCTTTGTAATACTGCCGTAGTCCCCGATCTCTTTTACCGCATCTTCTTTTTCTTTCTGCAGTGTATCTGTCTTTGACTGTGTCTGCGTCGTCTGCTGTGTCCCCGCTGTCTGCGTTGCCATAACAGGTGTTACATTTCCCAGAACAAGCATTGCAGACAGAAGTGCAATTCCCGTTTTTTTCAATTTCATAGTCATGAAACGAACTCCTCCTTTATTTCATGCGCTGTATGCCCATTATTGTTCTCTTCCTGCTTCAATACTGACGATCTTACCGTCAGAAATCCGGAAAATCCGGTCTGCAAACCCGGCCAGATGGTCGTCATGCGTTACCATAACAAGCGTCTGGTTTTGTTCATGTATGATCTTTCTGATCAGCTCCATTACTTCCGCCGAAGTATGGGAATCCAGATTGCCCGTCGGTTCATCCGCAAAAATAATCTGCGGATTGACAACAAGTGCCCTTGCAATTCCGACTCTCTGCTGCTGTCCGCCTGACATCTGCGTCGGTTTATGGTTCTTATGGCCGGAAAGCCCTACCAGATCAAGCACCTGCGCTGCTTTTTCCAGCCTTTTTGCCTTATCCATTCCCTGAAAGGTAAGCGGCAACGCTACATTTTCCACAGCACTTAAAGCCGGCAGAAGATTAAACGACTGAAAGATAAAGCCGATATGTTCTCTTCTGAACTTTACGAGCTGGTTTTCACTTTTCTTTTCGATATGTTCTCCCGCGATCACGATCTGTCCCTTTGTCGGTTTTTCAAGTCCTGCCAGCATATTCAAAAGCGTAGACTTACCGGAACCGGATGTACCTACGATAGAACAGAACTCTCCCTTTTGAATGGTGAAATCCACGCCATTCAGCGCCTTTACCTTACTGTCACCAACTCGGTATACCTTATAGAGATCTTTTACGCGGATAACTGTTTTACCTGCCATCTATCGCTCCATTTTCCAAAATGCCGCACTGTATGGTGCCAACTCACTGCCACCGCCAAAATCATGTATATCGCCCGTTATTAAATCAACAGCCTGTCCACAGCCCGCATCAAAATGTGCTGTGTAGCTGTTCTCATCCGCATTGATCGCAACGAATACTCTTTCACTTTCTGTCTCTCTTGCAAAGATGCACTGTCTGTTTGTCAGTACCACGCTGCGGAAGCTTCCATAATTCAACGCTTCGCTGTTCTTCTTTGCTTCTGCCAGCTTTGTAATAAAAGCAGACAGGTCATTATATACAGGTGCATCAAAGCTTACGCGAAGCGCCGGATCCCCCTCGCTCTTATTAGCCTTTGCGCCCCATTCACTTCCGTAATACACACATGGGATGCCCGGCATGCCAAACATCATCGCATAAATAAGCGGCAGATGCTTTTCATTTGTCAGATTGCTTGCAATTCTCGAAACATCGTGGTTATCCACAAATGATAACAGATGTTTTCCTTTATATAACGTCCAATTCTCCGGTCCGAACTGACGCAGCAAAGAATGAACGATCTCAAACATGTTCATGCTGTTGAAGCTGGAGAACAGTCCCTTGTAACACTCGTAATTCGTTACGGAGTGGAACATCTGGTCATTCATCATTCTGTTATAATCGCCATGCAGCATTTCCCCTACCAGAAAGAAATCCTGCTTCTGACTGTCACAGAAGCTCCGCAGCCGTCTTGCGAAGTCTTCGTCCAGGCAATATGCCACATCAAGGCGCAGTCCGTCGATATCAAATTCCTCGATCCAGCCCTTGATCGCGCTGAAAATATGCTGTACCACCTCTTCATTTCTGAGGTTTAATTTGACCAGATCATAGTTGCCTTCCCAGCCTTCATACCAGAGACCGTCATTATAATTGGAATTGCCGCCGAAATCGATCCGGGCAAACCAGTCTTTATAACGTGAGTTTTCCCGGTTCTGTAAAACATCCTGAAATGCCCAGAATCCTCTGCCCACATGATTGAACACGCCGTCCAGCACAACACGGATACCTTCCTTATGTAATGCATCACATACTTTGGCAAAATCTGCATTCGTGCCAAGACGCTTATCGATCTTTGTATAATCTCTTGTATTATAGCCATGCGTATCAGATTCAAACACCGGCGAGAAGTAGATTGCATTTGCTCCCAGCTTTTTGATGTGCGGGATCCAGTCGATCACTTTCTGAATTCTGTTTACTTCCACACCATCGTTTTCAAACGGAGCACCGCAAAAGCCCAGCGGATAAATCTGATAAAACACACTTTCATATGCCCACATAATTTCATTCCTCTTTTCTGAAGTTTGTTTTTCTTATCTTGTTTTTCTTATCTTGTTTTTCTTTAGCGCTCATTATGATTTGCTCACGAATTCCGTGCTGTCGCACTCCATATCCTGCTACGGTATCCCTTGCAGGATATTCGTTCGCTAATGGCGCTAGAAAAACAAATGCCACCTGTCATGGAACCACGGCTCACGCACAATCGTCTACGACGATGAACCGCGGCTACATCATGCATCTTTGATGCATGACAGTTGTCGCTTGTTTTTCTTTAGCGCTCATTATTATATCACACTCCGGTTGCAAAACCAAGATATGGCTCCCGGATTCCGGCATGGTTTTTGTGAAATATATGTGACTGCTGCCATTTTGCTTTTTCATTTTGCATCTGCTGTTATTTTATAGATTTATCTTTTCTCAGTTAACATAAGCATTATTTACGATTCGTTTTATTTTGCAAGATGTCTTGCAAGATGTTTTTTATATCTGCAAGAGTGACATTTGGAATAAGTTATCCACTTTTCCCGAGAAATCCACACTTTCCACATAGTTATCCACACATTATGACAAACCTGTCTTATCCGAAATTTGCTGTCCAAAATTGCAAAAAATGCATGTCATAATTGATTTTTCGAGTTTTCTCGACATTTTATCAATTTCATAACATGCATTCTTATTTTTCTTTTATGTCAACTTTCCTATGTGGATATCTTTGCATTTCAAGTGTTATTTATCATCCTTGGTGTATTTCCAAAAGTTATCCACCGCCTCTGCACAGGTTGCCCCCGTTACACACCGGTAGGACTGCCACTCCCGTGGGAACAGCTTCTGATAACCGGTCTGCAAAAAACGGTCATCCAGAAGTGCTACAATCCCGCGATCCGTTTCGCTTCTGATCACTCTGCCTGCTGCCTGCTGTACCTTGTTCATGCCCGGATAGCGATAGGCAAAATCAAAGCCGTTTTTTCCCTCCGCATTAAAATAATCCTTCAACAATTCCCTCTCAAAGCAGACCTGCGGCAGACCGGTTCCCACAATAATGGCACCGATCAGACTTTCCCCCTTCAAGTCGATCCCTTCCGAGAAAATACCTCCCAGCACACAAAAGCCGAGCAGACTCTTATCCTCCTGTTCGATCTCCATATGCACAATGCTTTCCCATGAGGCAGCTCTGCTTCTATCATCGGTATCCGGATGAGGTTCTGCTATTGCAAAACGCTTCAGGAACTGCTCTCTTGCCGCTTCATTCATATACTCCTGCTGCGTGATACACTCCTGTGTTTCTTCTATATAAAAGCGATCCATATAACAGTTATATACCTGCTCCAAAAACTGGTGGGACGGAAAGAAGATCATATAATTACCATTCCTCTGCGCTACAATATCAGAAATATAGGAAGCAATATGATAATATTCCAGTTCGCAGCGTCTCGTGTAACGGCTTGTGACATCACTTGCCAGAAGCAGCTGCATCTGTTCCTTATGAAATGCAGAGCTTGCATACACTTCAAAATCTTCCTTCGTTCCGCCTAAAAGCTGCTTATAATACTGGATGGGCAGAAATGTCGCCGAAAACAGGATGGATGCAACCCCCTCGTCCATACATTCCTGCAGGCGCGAAGATGGATCGATACAATACTCCCGGATCAGGAAGCTGCCATCCTCCCTGAGACGCGTATAGATCCTGTAGTGGTCATCCAGCCGCTCACTGACGTCCAGAAACCGTCCGGCTTCAAAATAAAACTGCAGAATTTCTTCCCGCACCGGACTATCCTCATGATCCTCCAGATAAGTACCTATCGCGCTGTGCAGTCTGGATAGCTGCATTGTAAAGCTGCCTGCTGATTCCACGACCATATCACATTGCTCCTTTTTGAGCGCAAGCAATTCCTTATTACAGCGGTCAATATATTTATCCAATCCCGTCTTATATTCTTTAACAGTCTTCTTCAAAGTAAGAAAATCTTCTTTCACTAGCTGTGCACTGTACATTTCCCGCCCACGTTCCACAAGATTGTGTGCTTCATCGACAAGAAACAGATAAGGGCCTTTGGTCCCCTCCGCAAAAAAACGTTTCAAGTGCACATAGGGGTCAAACAGGTAGTTATAATCACAGATCACCGCATCCGAAAACAGGCTCATATCCAGCGACATCTCAAACGGACAAACCATAAACAGCTCCGCATACTCCAGCACAGTATCCCGGTCAAAGCAGTCCCGTTCCTGCAAAAGTGCATAAATGGCATCATTGATCCTGCTGAAATGTCCTTTTGCATAAGGGCAGTCCACAGGATTGCAGCTGCATGCCTCCATTGGGCATATCTTTTCTTTTGCGGTCAGCAGCACGGTTTTATAGCAAAGTCCGTTTTCTGCCAGGATTGAGAACGTTTCTTTCGCTACTGTCCTTGTGATCGTTTTTGCCGTCAGATAAAAAATCCTGTCTGCCTTTTCCTCCCCGACTGCCTTCACCGCCGGGAAGATCGTAGAGATTGTCTTGCCTACGCCGGTCGGTGCCTGAATGAACAGCTTCTTTTTGTGGCAGATCGTCTGGTACACATGTCCGACCAGTTCCTTCTGCCCTGTGCGGTAATCAAACGGAAAAGCAAGCGCATGAATGCTCTCCTGCCGCTTCTGATGCCATTCATAGGTAAAGTCCGCCCATTTTTTATATTGATCCATAAGATTCCAGAACCAATTACGGACTTCTACCCTTGTATAGGTTTCATGGAAATACTTAATCTCTTCCGTATCCATGTTGCAATAGGTCATACGGACACCGATCTCCCGCAGGTCTTCTTTTTCTGCCACAATAAATGCATAACAGAGCGCCTGCATCAGATGTACTTTCTTTGGCTCCCTGATATGCTTCAGTTCCTGGTAGGTTCCCTTGATCTCATCTACGATCACCTGTCCGTTTTCCCGGTGGATCACGCCATCCGCACGTCCCTCAATCTGAATTTGATAGTTCTCATATGGTACGATATAACGAAGAGGCACCTCCGCTTCATACTCCAGCCCCATGCGTTTCTGGATCATTCTGTGGATCCTGCTTCCGTCCTGCATGGCATCCGGCGAAGCCGCATGTCTGTTATCAATATCGCCTTCCCGGAAAATAAATTCCACAAGATTCCGCACCGAAATCTGAATATCCACGTTGGTACCTCCCTTCTGTTTTCTCTGCCTGTGTTTTCTGCCTGTATTTTTCTCTATATTTGCTATCTGCTATAATCTGTATTTTTATCCATGTTTCCTTCCTATTTTCCATACTGCATGGATTCTCCGCCCGGAGCTCCTCCCGAATTCTCTGCATGGATCCTCACATAGCATCTTTCTTATTGTCTCCCACTGCATGGGAGGTGTCAAGTATCGTATGCAGGTTATGGATGACGGTCTGCCTTTTATCTCCTGCTGCCATTCATACATATTTGTTGAAAATCATTATTTGGGATGAATAACAATACAGAATCCGGCAAACAGAGACGAGATACGCTCTGCGAATCTCGCTCTGATTAGCGGTCGTCAAATGCACCGCATAAATGCGTGCATTTTCCTCGTCGCCATAACAAAAAACACCCCCGACAACGTCGGGGGTGTTCGTCTGTTTCTGCAATATACTTAGCAGGCCATTGCATACTTGCCAAGATATTTTTCAAAGCCTTCATCATAGCCGTGACAGCATACTGTCAATGCCTGTCTGAAGTCCAGAGCTAATACGCCTAAAATGGATTTTGCGTCTACTGTATAGTGATTATAAGAAATGTCAATGTCAAAATCGCACGCGGATGCTCTCTTTACAAATTCCTTTACCTCATCATGTCTTAAAAAAATCTTGTGTTGTGTCATAGAAATTACCACCTTTCTTACTATGCCAGAATACTGATTTTTGTTTCATTGTTTGCATTATACCCAATTCACGTCAAAAGTAAAGTATTTATTTTAATACAATTTTGCTTTTGGATCTTTTCCGTGCAATCCTGCACAGTGCATTTGTTTCCCATCTGCCGGCATTGTGAAAATTTCACTAATGAAATGTGGTATCCTTTCACTTTTTTGCACATTTTTCTTGCATTATATGTCTTTTTTTCATTTTGCGAGTCAAAATGATGTATTTTTTACTGAACATACAGATTAGAATAACCCATCAGGCTTTCATCTACTTCACGTGCACATTCACGTCCCTGTCTGATCGCTTTGACAACCAGAGATTGTCCTGTGTGCATATCGCCCGCTACAAAGACATTTTTCACGTTTGTTTTAAAACTATCTTGCTCTGTCTTCACATTGGTTCTTGGTGTCAGTTCCACCTTAAAAGCATCCGTGACGTATTTCTGTGCCCCCAGGAAGCCCGCAGCAATGAGTACAAGCTCGCAGTCCATGATCTTTTCACTGCCTGCTACTTCTTTACTATTCATTCTGCCTGTCTGAGGATCCTTTTCCCATGCAAGTTTTACAATCTTAACCGCTTTCAGCCTGCCGTTTTTATCTTTGATGAACTCCTTTACCGTGGATTCATAAATACGCGGGTCATGCCCGAATACAGCGATCGCCTCCTCCTGACCGTAATCTGTCTTACAGATCTTCGGCCATTCCGGCCACGGGTTGTTTGCCGCACGTTTGTCCGGTGCTTTTGGCATCATTTCGATCTGTGTCACGGATTTACAGCCATGTCGCATACAAGTACCGACACAGTCATTTCCGGTATCGCCGCCACCGATAATGATCACGTTTTTGCCCTTTGCGCTGACATAATTTCCGTCCTTGAAATCAGAATCGAGAAGCGATTTTGTATTCCGGCTCAAGAAATCAACCGCAAAGTAAATGCCTTCCGCATCTCTGCCCGGTGCTGTAATGTCACGCGGGTTGGAAGAGCCGCAGCAGAGTACAACACGGTCAAAGTCCGCAAGCAGCTTTGCCGGCTTGATATCCTTACCGATATCTGTATTTGTCACAAATGTGATACCTTCTGCTTTCATCACATCGATCTTCCGGTCAATGATCCGCTTTTCCAGCTTCATATTCGGAATACCGTACATGAGCAGTCCGCCGATCCGATCATGACGTTCAAATACCGTTACCAGATGCCCACGCTTATTGAGCTGGTCTGCAACAGCAAGTCCGCTCGGACCGCTGCCGATTACCGCGACCTTTTTACCGGTTCTCACTTTGGGCGGATGCGGCAAAGCATAACCCTTTTCATATGCATTTTCTATGATGGCGTACTCATTTTCCTTAGTTGCCACCGGATCTCCGTAAAGTCCGCACGTACATGCATTTTCGCAAAGTGCCGGGCAGACACGGGAGGTAAATTCCGGGAAGTTATTTGTCTTTTTCAGTCTGTTATATGCCTGCTGCCAGTTTCCGGTATATACCAGATCGTTCCATTCCGGAACGAGGTTGTGCAGCGGGCATCCGCTCGTCATACCGCACAGATCCATCCCTGCCTGACAGAACGGTACACCGCATTCCATACATCTTGCACCCTGCAGCTGCTGCTTTTCTTTCGGAAGGTGCGTATGGAATTCATTAAAATGTTTGATTCTCTCTTTCGGTTCCTCGGCTACTGAAACCTGTCTTTCATACTCCATAAAGCCTGTTGGTTTTCCCATGCTGCCACCTCCTACTTATTTTTGTTGGCATAAAATGCCTCGATCTGTGCCTGTTCTGCGGAAAGTCCTTTTTCCTCCATCTGCACGATCGCTTTCAGCATACGTTCATAGTCATGTGGGATGATCTTCTTGAACTTCGGCAGATATTCTCCGAAGTTATCGAGGATCTGTTTGCCCTTTTCGGAATTTGTATAAGCAACATGCTCCTTGATCATATCCTTCAGCTCCAGTACATCGTATTTGGATGTAATTTCGGAAGAAGAAACCATGTCTTTGTTGACCTTTGTATACAGATCATTGTTTTCATCGAGTACATAAGCGATACCGCCGCTCATACCGGCTGCAAAGTTCTTGCCGACACATCCAAGGATGACTGCACGGCCACCTGTCATATATTCACAGCCGTGATCGCCGACACCTTCCACTACAGCGATCGCACCGGAGTTACGAACGCAGAAACGTTCTCCCGCTACACCGTTGATAAAGGCTTTACCGCTTGTTGCGCCGTACAGTGCCACGTTACCGACGATAATGTTCTCATCCTGCTTGAATTTGCTGCCCTTCGGTGGATATACGATCAGCTTACCGCCTGAAAGTCCTTTGCCGAAGTAGTCATTGGAATCGCCGACAAGTTCCAGTGTCAGACCCTTTGGAATGAAAGCACCAAAACTCTGACCGCCGGCTCCGTTACAAAGTACACGGTAGGTATCCTCAGGTAACGTATTGTAGAAGCGCTTCGTGATCTCTGCACCGAGAATTGTACCGAATGCCCGGTCTGTATTGGTGACATCCACTTCAATACTTCTCTTTGCACCTGTCTCCAGTGCTTTGCCAAGCTGCTTTAAGAGTACCTTTTCATCCTTAGTCTTTTCCAGATGGAAATCATATGCCTGTTTCGGATCAAAGGTTACCTTCTCCTTACTGCCTGCATATGGGTTATTTAAAATATTGCTCAGGTCGATACGTTCGTATCTGGCATCCAGTCCCTCGCGCACCTTCAGAAGATCAGTACGTCCAACCAGTTCATCGATCGTGTGGATACCAAGCTGTGCCATATATTCACGCATTTCTTCTGCAATAAAGCGCATGAAGTTTTCGACATATTCCGGTTTGCCGCGGAAACGCTTACGAAGCTCCGGATTCTGGGTTGCGATACCAACCGGACAAGTATCCAGATTGCAGACACGCATCATCACACAGCCCATCGTTACAAGCGGTGCTGTTGCAAAGCCGTATTCCTCAGCACCCAGAAGTGCTGCGATCACAACGTCACGACCGCTCATCAGCTTACCGTCCGTCTCGATGATGACCTTATTTCTCAGTCCGTTCATGATCAGTGTCTGGTGTGTCTCGGCAAGACCAAGCTCCCACGGAAGACCTGCATTGTGGATGGAGTTACGAGGTGCAGCTCCTGTACCGCCGTCATAACCGGAAACAAGGACTACCTGTGCACCGGCTTTTGCCACACCTGCTGCAACTGTTCCAACACCGGATTCCGATACGAGTTTGACAGAAATACGGGCATCTTTATTGGCATTTTTCAGGTCGTAGATCAGCTGCGCCAGATCTTCGATCGAATAAATATCATGATGCGGTGGCGGGGAGATCAGACCGACACCCGGTGTGGAATGACGTGTCTTTGCGATCCATGGATATACCTTGCCTGCCGGCAGATGTCCGCCTTCACCCGGTTTTGCGCCCTGTGCCATTTTGATCTGGATTTCCTTTGCACTGGTCAGATATTTACTTGTTACACCAAAACGTCCACTTGCTACCTGCTTGATCGCAGAGCATTTGTTCAGTCCGTCCGGTCCGATGGAAAGCCGCTCCAGATCCTCGCCGCCTTCACCGGTATTGGATTTACCGCCCAGGTTGTTCATAGCTATCGCCAGGCATTCATGTGCTTCCTGTGAAATGGAACCATAGGACATCGCACCTGTCTTGAAACGTTTTACAATCGAATCAACACTTTCCACTTCATCAATGGAAATACCTTTTTTCGGATAGTTGAAATCCATCAGTCCACGCAGTGTCTTGATGCTTGTTTCATCATTCACGCAGGCTGTATACTGTTTGAACATCTCATAGTCGCCACGTCTTGTTGCTTCCTGCAGCAGATGGATCGTCTTTGGATTATACAGATGTTCATCACCACCGGAACGCATCTTATGATGGCCCGGGCTGTCAAGTGTCAGGTCAGTTGCAAGCTCCAGCGGATCAAATGCCAGAGAATGCAACTCGTCTACCTGCTGCTCGATATCCTTCATTGTAATACCGCCGACGCGGCAGACTGTATCTGTAAAGTATTTGTTGATCACATCATAATCGATACCAATCGCTTCAAAAATCTTAGAACCCTGATAAGACTGGATCGTGGAAATACCCATCTTGGATGCGATCTTGACGATACCGCTCAGTACCGCATGGTTATAATCGTCTACTGCCGCATAGTAGTCCTTATCCAGCATATGGTTGTCGATCAGTTCCTTGATGGACTCCTGTGCCAGATACGGATTGATTGCGCAGGCACCAAAGCCTAACAGTGTCGCAAAGTGATGTACCTCTCTCGGCTCTGCACTTTCCAGAATGATCGCTACGCTTGTACGTTTCTTTGTGGTAACCAGATGCTGCTGCAGAGCAGAAACTGCAAGCAGGGATGGGATTGCCACATGGTTTTCATCCACACCTCTGTCGGACAGGATGATAATGTTGACACCGTCACGGAACGCTCTGTCCACTTCTACGAACAGTCTGTCGATCGCCTTCTCCAGACTTGTATTTTTATAATATGTGATCGGAACAGTTTCTACCTTGAAGCCTTCCGCCTTCATGCTCTTGATCTTCATCAGGTCTGTATTGGTCAAGATCGGGTTGTTGACCTGCAGCACATTACAGTTCTTCGGTGACTCTTCAAGCAGGTTACCGTCAGTTCCGATATAAGTCGTTGTAGAAGTAACGACTTCCTCACGGATCGCATCGATCGGCGGGTTGGTTACCTGTGCAAACAGCTGTTTGAAATAGTGGAACAGCGGATGTTTTGCTTTGCTGAGTACCGGAAGCGGGGTGTCCACACCCATGGCTGCGATCGCTTCACTGCCATTTTTTGCCATCGGCAGAATGCTCTGCTTCAGCTCATCATACGTATAACCGAATGCTTTCTGCATACGCTGTCTTTCTTCATAGGTAAATTCCGGAACACGCTCATTCGGGATCTTTAAAGAATGCAGCTCTACGAGATTGGAATCCAGCCATTCTCCATATGGCTCTTTTCCTGCATAAGCATCCTTGATCTCATCATCATCAATGACACGTCCTTTTACCGTATCCACAAGGAGCATCTTGCCCGGACGAAGCCTTTCCTTCTTCACGATCTTTGTCGGATCGATCGGCAGAACACCGACCTCGGAAGAAAGGATCAGCTGATCGTCATCCGTAATAAAATATCTGGAAGGACGCAGACCGTTACGGTCAAGAACCGCACCCATCACATCACCGTCCGAAAACAGGATAGAAGCCGGTCCGTCCCATGGCTCCATCATCGTTGCATAATAATGATAGAAGTCCTTCTTTTTCTGGGACATAGTTTTATTGTTTGCCCACGGCTCAGGAATTGTGATCATGACTGCCAGTGGCAGATCCATACCACTCATGACAAGAAATTCCAGTGTATTGTCAAGCATTGCGGAATCGGAACCGGATGCATTGATCACAGGCAGGATCTTGTGAAGCTCTCCGTGCAGATGCTCGGATTCCATATTCTCTTCACGGGCAAGCATCTTATCTGCATTACCGCGGATCGTATTGATCTCGCCGTTGTGCACGATAAACCGGTTTGGATGTGCTCTTTCCCAGCTTGGGTTTGTATTTGTGGAGAAACGGGAGTGTACGATCGCGATCGCTGATTCATAATCCTCATCCTGCAGATCCTTAAAGAAGGTACGAAGCTGTCCGACAAGGAACATACCTTTATAGACGATCGTACGGCTGCTCAAGGATACCACATAGGTCACATCTGTAGACTGTTCAAAGACACGTCTGACAATATAAAGCTTCCGGTCAAAATCAAGTCCCTTTGCCACATTATCAGGCTTCTTGATAAATGCCTGCATAATATAAGGCATGCATTCGATCGCTTTATGGCCGAGCACGGACGGATAGGTAGGAACCTCTCTCCAACCTAAAAACTCCATGCCTTCCTTTTCTACAATGATCTCAAACATCTTTTTTGCCTGATTACGCTGCAGCTCATCCTGTGGGAAGAAGAACATACCTACTCCGTATTCTCTCTCCTTACCAATAGAAAAGCCGAGGGTATTTGTGACCTTTGAGAAGAACTTGTGTGATACCTGTGTCAGGATACCCACTCCGTCTCCGGTCTTACCCTCGGCGTCTTTGCCGGCTCTGTGTTCAAGATTTTCTACAATTCTAAGTGCGTTTTCTACGGTCGCCCTGCTCTTTTGTCCTTTGATATTTACGCAGGCACCGATACCGCAGTTGTCATGCTCAAACGATGACCGGTATAACGGCGGTCGTTTGGCAGATGGTTGTGCGTCAAACATATCTGACTCCTTTCCCTGTCTGCTGCCAGTCGGTTTTCTTTTGTTAGAGAAACTATACCTCTATTTTTTTCATTTGTAAATAGTAACTTTTTGGTAAATTGTCAGATTATTTGAATATTCGTTCGTTTTTGCATTATTGTATGAATATTGTATTTATTTTTTATGATATGAGCCATTTAACACACAATTATTTTGCATATCCTCCCATTTTTCTTTCCGGTTTTACAGATCCAGTCCATATTTCTTTGAAAATAATTGTTCCGGTTCTTCCTTTTGCAAAAAACATTATCTTGCCTGCCTGTAAAATTTCCGGTACAAAAGCAGGCTGACTGTCGTTGTAATGATCTCCGTGCAGGGGAAGGTCAGCCAGAACCAGTCAAGCCCCAGACGGGAAAAAGCATAGCCAAGCGGTACAAATAAGCACACCGTACGAAGCACCGTCAGAAAGGAACTCTGAAAAAACGAACCGACTGCCTGAAAGAAAACCGGGAATGTCAGTGAGCTGACAAGCGGCAGAAAGGCCAGCCCGATAATGTGAAATGCATGAATACCGATCCTGATCACTTCCTCATCTCTCGAAAAGACCCGCAGCATCGGCCCCGGGATCGTTTCAAAACAGAGCACACCTGTCACCAGCATAAAGCCCATGCCAAATAAAAGAGCTTCCATAACAGTTTTATGACACCTGTTCCAGTCTCCTGCGCTATAGTTATAGCTGATAACAGGCACAATACAGGTCTGCATCGCACCAAGTGGGATAAAGAAGATCGTCTGCCACTTGTAATACAGTCCCAACGTTGTCACTGCCTGATCGGAGAAGCCCTTTAAGATCATGTTCAGACCGAAAATGTAAAACGTATAAGCAGACTGCATCAGTATATTCGGAAACCCCAGATAATAAATACGTTTGATATAATTTTTCCACGTAGAAACCGCAGGCACTTTCCGATAACCCTTCGGCATGACAATGAGAGCTGCTGCGATCTGTCCTGCCACGGTCGCAACCGCCGCTCCCGCAATACCCATTTTGGGCACAAAACCAAGCCCGAAGATCAGCACCGGATCCAGCATGATATTAACAACCGCTCCTGCAATCTGTGCCACCATCGGCAGACGCATATCTCCCTCTGCCTGCAAAACCTTTGTCCAGCCGCTTTCCAGAAAAAGCCCTATGCTGCACACACAGACGATCCGCCCGTATACAATGACTTCCCGGATGACATCGGATGATTTTGTAGAAACCCTTGCATAAGCAGGCATGAAAAAAAAGCAGAGCAGGGCAAACACGATCCATGACAAAACGGCAAGCGGCATTGCAAGCCCCGCACTCTCCTGACTTTCTTCTTCTCTTCCCAAGCCGCTGAAATGTGCCATCAGCGTATTGATCCCGACACCTGTCCCTACTGCCAGTGCGATCATCAACAGCTGCAACGGATATACGATAGACAGCGCGGTCAGTCCGCTCTCCGAATTACGTCCTACAAAGAAACTATCCACAATGTTATACAGTGCCTGGATCAGCTGTGCCAGCATAACGGGCGGTGCAAGCCGGAATAATATCTTTGCGATCGGATCCTTGCCAAAATCAACCGTTTTTTCCTTCATCTTTCCCTAAGCCTCTCTTAGCGTTTCTCTTTTTTCAAGCATCTTTATCGACTTCTTCATACAAAGAATACAAGTTGGTACAATATAGATACATGCTGACACCCATGCAGTCTGATCTGCAAAACAGATGGCAGTATAGCCGTAAGTACCTACGAATCCCAGGCTGACTACGGTTCTGGCGATCATTTCCGTGACACCGGAGAATACCGCTCTGCCCGAATAACCCAGTCCCTGTGTGACCATTCTCGCCACATTTAAAATTCCAAGACTCCAATAGAAGTATCCCATGCAGCGCAGATATTTGGCAGAAGCATCCAATACTTCCACTGCATCTTTCTTGATAAAGATCATAGAAAGCGGTCTTCCTAAAAAGACCAGAATCACACCTGCAAACAATCCATACAAAACTGCGACACTGATTCCTTCCCAGAATCCTTTTTTAATCCGGTCAGCCTTTCCAGCTCCCAGATTCTGGCTGCAAAATACAGAAGCTGCTGTACCGAATGCATCAAACGGGCACATGGTAAATTGTTTGATCCGCATACCTGCTGTAAAACCCGATACACAAATACTGCCCAGTCCATTGTTGGCAGACTGCATCACCATACTGCCGATCGCCGTGATGGAAAACTGGAATCCTGTCGGCAGTCCCATTTTTAAAAGCTCCGCACTTGTATTCCTCTGCATGATCCGATTTTCCTTTTCCAGCCATAAAAGCGGCATTTTTTTCTTAATAAAAAGCAGACATAGTACCGCACTGACAGCCTGCGCCGTTACAGTTGCAATAGCTGCCCCCATACATCCCCAGTGTAAAACTATAATGCAGAACAAATCCAGAAAAATATTCAATCC
>ENA-UONW01000714-UONW01000714.1-human-gut-metagenome-genome-assembly--contig:-CS52-NODE-714-length-46955-cov-15.344712_pt1 | contig 46955 bp, 39 predicted proteins | sample MGYA00242463_ERZ724010 | MGnify/ENA metagenome assembly ERZ724010 | reverse complement strand
AGCAAATCACAACGTGAAGTTCTCCCTTACCGCTACTTCTTGAGCTGTGACTTATAGTACAATTGTACAAAAATGTGAGCAAATCACAACCTATGTTATTTTCCATAATCCTCTTATTTGCTGTGACGTATAGTACAAAGGTACAAAAATGAGAGCAAATCACAACATTGATTTTTGATGGCTTCGCACACCCACCGCTGTGACGTATAGTACAAAGGTACAAAAATGAGAGCAAATCACAACTTATTGTACCCATCGCTGTGCCTCCCATTCGCTGTGACGTATAGTACAAAGGTACAAAAATGAGAGCAAATCACAACACTTAACCCTTTCCCTCTGTTAGCTGATGCTGTGACATATGGTACAAAGTTACAAAAATATAAATTGAAAAGGATATTTTTGGGGAATGCCATTCGTGTGGTGAAGCCTTGCGTATATTATTATGAAATAATAATAAGGGGGGCCTGTCGGGCGGGGACATAAAAAAGGCCCACCGATAAAGGACGATGGGCTTAGGGCCTAAATAACACAACGGAATCAAATCCTTATTGTGATTTGCTTCATTTTTGTTAGGAGCAAAGTAACGAAAAAATAATGGAATGAGCAAGCCGTGGGCATAAAAAATCAAAAAGAGCCTTTGTTTGGCACTGGGTTTGCATTATCTTTGCGTATGTAAACATGGAGCGAATACACATGAACCTAAAAAACATATTATGGGCCGGCCTGCTGTGGGCTTGTGCCGGCACCTTGTGCGCGCAGAGTGCGCGGGAGGAAATCAATGCCGACGTAAGGCTGTCGGCCAGTAATTACTGTGCCTACCGGGAGCCGCAGGACGTGCGGCTGACGCCGGCGCCGTCGGGCTACGAGCCTTTTTACCTGAGTGCGTATGCCCGCCACGGCTCGCGCTTCCAGATTAACCCGAACGAGTATCGGGAGCCGCTGCGCGTGTTGCAGCAGGCCGACTCGGTGGGGGCGCTGACGCCGCTGGGTCAGCAGGTGCTGGCGGTGGTGGACAGCGTGGAGCGCATGGCGCGCGGCCGCTACGGCGAACTGACGCCGCTGGGCGCCCGCCAGCACCGGGGCATTGCGGCCAGAATGTATGCCCGCTTTCCGCAGGTGTTTGAAGGAAAGGCGGACATCAATGCCCGCTCGACGCCGGTGGTGCGCTGCATCCTCTCGATGCTCAACGAGTGCTGCACGCTGCAGGGGCTGAACCCGCAGCTGCGCGTGACGACCGACGCGTCGGCGCACGACCTCTACTATATGAACGACGAGTATAACCGCGTGACGCGCTATCGCGGCGAAAAGGCCGCCCAGGCTTCGCTGCGCGACTTCCGCAGCCGGCAGGTGAAGTCCGACCGGCTGATGCGCTCGCTGTTTGCGGACACGGCTTACGTGAGCCGTCACGTGAAGGCCGGCCGCCTGATGGGGCAGCTGTTTGACCTGGCCTCGAACATGCAGAGCCTGGACACGAACCTTGACCTCTACAACCTGTTTACGGCCGACGAGTGCTACGACCTGTGGCTGCGCGACAACTACGACTGGTACGTGAACTACGGGCCGTCGCCCCTGACCCGCGGCAAGTTGCCCTACACGCAGGCCAACCTGCTGCACAACATTCTGGACACGGCCGACACGTGCGTCACGCGCCGGCAGAACGGGGCCACGCTGCGCTTTGGGCACGAGGTGTGCGTGCTGCCACTGGCCTGCCTGATGGAGCTGGACAGCTGTGGATATGCCACCACGTGTGCCGACTCGGTGGCCATGAGCTGGCGCAACTACCGCATATTCCCGATGGCCTCCAACATCCAGATGGTGTTTTACCGCAACAAGCAGAACGACATTCTGGTGAAGGTGTTGCTGAACGAGCGCGAGGTGCGCCTGCCGGTGCCCACGCGTCAGGCACCCTATTACAAATGGGCGGACGTGCGGGCCTACTACCGCCAGAAGCTGGACCGGGCCGCAGCGGAGGAAAAATAAATGACGAATTCAGAAGAAAAGACACCTATGATAATAGAAATGAGGGGCATCACCAAGCGCTTTGGTCAGCTGGAGGTGCTGAAAGGAATTGACCTGAACATTGACAAGGGCGAGGTGGTGAGCATTGTGGGCCCGAGTGGTGCCGGCAAGACGACGCTGCTGCAGATTATGGGCACGCTCTATCGCCCCGACAGCGGCAGCGTGAGTATCAACGGTGAGGACGTGCTGCGCCTGAAGGGCAACGCTCTGTCGCGCTTCCGCAACCGCCACCTGGGCTTCGTATTCCAGTTTCACCAGCTGCTGCCGGAGTTTACGGCGCTGGAAAACGTCTTGATTCCGGCCTACATCGGTGGCTCGAAAGGGCAGGCCGTGAAGCAGCGGGCCGAGCAGCTGCTGGACTTTATGGGCCTGGCCGACCGCATGGAGCACAAGCCCAACGAGCTGTCGGGCGGCGAGAAGCAGCGCGTGGCCGTGGCACGGGCCCTGATTAACGAGCCCGACGTGATTCTGGCCGATGAGCCCTCGGGCAGCCTGGACAGCCGCAACAAGGCAGAGCTGCACCAGCTGTTTTTTGACCTTCGAGACAAAACGGGACAGACCTTCGTCATCGTGACACACGACGAGGAACTGGCCCGGCTGACCGACCGCACCATACACATGGTGGACGGCATGATAAATACGCAGAACCATGAAGATAGCACAACAACTGACTGAGCTGATAGGGCACACGCCCCTGTTGCAGCTCAACGCCTATAGCCGCGCAGTGGGGCTGGAAGAGCCGCTGGTGGCCAAGCTGGAGATGATGAATCCCGGCGGCAGCGTGAAGGACCGCGCCGCCATGAACATTATAGCCGAGGCCGAGCGCTCCGGCCGACTGAAACCGGGCGGCACGATTATCGAGCCGACCAGTGGCAACACTGGTATCGGCCTGGCCTGGCTGGCCGCCGTCAAGGGATACCGCATGATTGTGGTGATGCCCGACACGATGAGTCAGGAGCGCCGCAAGCTGGTACAGGCCTTTGGGGCCGAGCTGCACCTGAGCGACGGCCGCATGGGTATGGTGGGCGCCGTGGAACTGGCCAACCGCCTGCGGGCCGACATCCCCAACTCCATGATTGCGGGGCAGTTTGAAAACCAGGCCAACCCGCGGATTCACGAGCTGACGACGGCCGAGGAAATCTGGCAGGACACCGACGGAAAGGTGGCCATGCTGATAGCCGGCGTGGGTACGGGCGGCACGGTGTGCGGCACGGGCCGGCGCCTGAAGCAGCTGAATGCGGACATCAAGGTGGTGGCCGTGGAGCCGGCTGACTCGCCGCTGCTCAGCAAGGGCAAGACGGGTCCGCACGGACTGCAGGGCATTGGGCCGAATTTCCTGCCGCTGAACTACGACGCGAGCGTGGTGGACAGCGTGAGCCCCGTGACCTACGACGACGCGCTGCGGGCCGCCCGTCTGCTGGCGCGCACCGAAGGCGTGCTGGCCGGCATTTCGTCGGGAGCAGCCCTGGCGGCGGCTACCGAACTGGCCCGCCAACAGCCCGAGGGCATGAAGGTGGTGATTCTGCCGGATACCGGCGACCGCTACCTCTCGACCCAGGAGTTTGACGAAGAGAATTATCCGTTGTCCTGAGCCGGACCGGAAAACCTGAAATAGAGACTGACCTGTATGTTTGAATTAGGAAAATGGAATGACCTGACCATTGTGCGCTTTACGGACCACGGCGCCTATCTGGACGGCGGCAACGGGGTGGAGATACTGATGCCCCGCCGCTACGTGCGCGACGAAATGCGTCCGGGCGACACGGCCCACGTGTTTGTTTATCTGGACCAGAGCGAGATGCTGGTGGCCACCACCGAGCAGCCGCTGGCGCAGGTGGGCGAGTTTGCGTGGCTCAAGGTGTCGTGGGTCAATGAGTACGGCGCCTTTCTGGACTGGGGGCTGATGAAGGACCTGTTTGTGCCGTTCAGCGAGCAGAAAATGAGCATGGTGGAGGGCCGCAACTATATTGTGCACATCCACGTGGACCAGCAGACCTGCCGCATTGTGGGCTCGGCCAAGGTGGAGCGCTACCTGGACCGCCGGCGCCCGATTCTGCACCGCGACCAGGAGGTGGACATCCTGATTTGGCAGAAGACGCCGCTGGGCTTCAAGGCCATCGTGAACAACGCCTTTGCCGGCCAGCTGTATGACAATCAGCTGTTTGGCGCCGAACTGCACACCGGCGACCGCCTGAAAGCCTACGTGGTGCAGGTGCGCCCCGACTACAAAATAGACCTCTCGCTGCAGCGTTTGGGCAAGAGCCGCTTCCGTGACTTTGCGGAGGTATTGCTCGACGAGCTGCGCCAGGCTGGCGGTACGCTGCCCTTTACCGACGCCTCGTCGGCCGAGGACATCACCACGCGCTTCGGCGTGAGCAAAAAGACCTTTAAGCGCGCCGTGGGCACCCTCTACCGCCAGCGCCTCATCGTGCTGGACCCCAACGGCATCAGCCTGGCGGACGGGGAGGAATAGCCACCCCCCGTTGGGGCTTGGAGGTGAAGGCAGAAAGCGGCTTGACCGAGCCAAATGTGGAAAACTTGGTCTTCCGTTTGTCACTATGCCCGCCTTTTTGTATCTTTGGAGAAGTAAACACATTATCAAAACCAATTTATCGCTTTAAAATATATGTTCGACGTAAAGAAATGCCTCAGTGAATGTGAGGAAAAAATGGAAATGAGTGTGATGCACCTGGAGGAGACGCTGGCCCAGATCCGTGCCGGAAAGGCCAACATACACATTCTGGACGACATCCGCGTCAATTCCTACGGCAGCATGGTACCCATCAACAATGTCGCTGCTCTGACCACGCCCGACGCACGTACCATCGCCATCAAGCCCTGGGATAAAAATATGTTCAAGGTGATTGAGAAAGCCATTATTGACTCGGAAGTGGGCATCATGCCCGAGAATAACGGTGAGATTATCCGCCTGGGCATTCCGCCTTTGACCGAGGAACGCCGCCGTCAGCTGACCAAGCAGTGCGGCAAGGAAGGCGAGGAGTGCAAGGTGGCCATCCGCAACGCCCGCCGCGAGGGTATTGAGCGTCTGAAGAAGGCCCAGAAAGAGGGCTTGGCCGAGGACGCCGAGAAGGACGCCGAGAACGAGCTGCAGAAGATTCACGACAAGAAAATCAAGCAGATTGACGCCCTCCTGCAGGCTAAGGAAAAGGAAATCATGACCGTATAAGTGAGACCTGTGCGCAGTGCGGCAGGCCGCAGAACGGCGCTTGTAAACGCCCGGCGAATCCTGCTCCAAAAGGGGTGCCTCTTTTTTGGAGCAGGATTTGTTGGCTTCATTAAAAACTGGAAGACAAATGGATAAGAAGGGAAACATACACGGCATGGTGGTGCGCAGCACCGGCAGCTGGTATCAGGTTTTGACCGACGAGGGGCGGCTGGTGGACTGCAAGGTGAAGGGTAATTTCCGCCTGCGCGGCATCCGCTCGACCAATCCCGTGGCCGTGGGTGACGGGGTGCACATTACGGAAGGCGGCGAGGACAATGCGGCTTTTATCGTGGACATTGACGAGCGCAAGAACTACATCATCCGCAAGGCCTCGAACCTGTCGAAGCAGAGCCATATTCTGGCGGCCAACATTGACCAGGCGCTGCTGATGGTGACGGTGGCTTATCCCGAAACCACGACCACGTTTATTGACCGTTTTCTGGCTTCGGCCGAGGCTTACCGCGTGCCGGTGATACTGGGCTTCAACAAGTTTGACAGCCTGGAGGGAGAGGCGCTCGACACGGCGCGCTACCTGATGCAGATTTACAGCGACATCGGCTATCCGTGTTTTGCCGTTTCGGCGCTCAGCGGCGAGGGGCTCGACCCGCTGCGGCAGCTGCTGGCCGGGAAAATCACGCTGCTGGCCGGCCACTCGGGCGTAGGCAAGTCCACCCTTCTGAACCAGCTCATTCCCGAGGCCCACGCCCGTACGGCGGCCCTGTCGGAAGCCTACGGCACGGGTGTGCACACCACCACGTTCAGCGAGCTCTACCGCATGGCCGACGGCGGCGCGCTCATTGACATTCCGGGCGTGAAGGGCTTTGGCACGTTCAACATCGAGCCGGAGGAGCTGTCGCACTATTTCCGTGACATCTTCAAAATTTCGGCCGACTGCCGCTTTGGCAACTGCACCCACACGCATGAGCCGGGCTGTGCCGTACTGCAGGCGCTGGAGGAGCACCGCCTGGCGCCCACGCGCTACCAGTCGTACCTGAACATGTTGGGCGACAAGGACGAGGCCAAGTACCGCCCGGCCTATTAGGTCGCTCCGTCATTAAAAAATCAATTGGAAGAAAAGAGACAGAAAATGGAAAACTCAACACCCACTACCCACGTGCACAACAAGCAGGAGTACCCGCCCATGCACACGGCCGAGCATCTGCTCAACCAGACCATGGTGCGGATGTTTGGCTGCAAGCGTTCGGAAAATGCGCACATTGAGCGCAAAAAGAGCAAGATTTCGTTTATCCTGGAACAGGAGCCTGCGCCGGAGCAGGTGGAGGACATCGTGAAGCGGATGCAGGCGCTGATTGACGCGGACCTGCCCGTGACCTACCGCATGGAGCCGCGTGCCAATTTGACGGCGGAACAGCAGCGCCGCCTGCCGGAGGATACGTCCGATGAGGTGCGTATGGTCAGGATTGGCGATTACGACGACTGCCCTTGCATCGGGCTCCACGTGGAGCACACGGCCCAGATTGGCCGCTTCGTGCTGCTGGGCACGAACTGGGACGGCGATAAGCACTCGTTCCGACTCCGCTTTAAGCTGGAGGGGGCCGACAGCGGCACGTGGGACTGAGCCCGGTGTAGCGCTCCGTCACGGTTTTGGGCTGTGGAACGGGGCAGCGTGCTGACGAGGCGGCGGGAAAATCTTTTGGGCAGAGGTCTGAAAAGTTTTTCCCGCCACCTCGTTTTTTCTGCGAGCCGCGGAAAATTTTTTCCGAGCCGCCGAGTTTTTTTTCCGCGGCTCGGAAAAATTTTTCCAAGCCATCTTGTGGGGAGCAAGCCGCCGTGCCGACCGGACTGAAGTGAGCAGCGGCTCGCGGCGGGCCACAAAAAAAGTACCGGGCCAACCCATCGTGTGGCCCGGTACTTTTTTTATGTCGGCTGTGACGGAGCTGGCCGTCGGCAGGGGTGAGCGCTTAGGCTTCCTCCACCTGGTCGGTCGGTTCCGGCGTAATGAGCTTGTATCCCTTGCCGTGGATATTGATGATTTCTACGTTGTCGTCGTCCTTGAGGTGCTTGCGCAGCTTCGTGATGTACACGTCCATGGAGCGGGCGTTGAAGTAGTTGTCGTCAATCCAGATGGTTTTCAGGGCAAAGTCACGCTGCAGAATCTCGTTGGCGTGTGAGCAGAGCAGGGTGAGCAGCTCGGTTTCCTTGGTGGTGAGCTTGGTGGTCTTGTCACCGCGGGTGAGCAGCTGCTTCTGCGTGTCGAACGTGAAGCTGCCGATTTGGTAAACCGTGCATTCGGCTTTGCGCTTGCCGCGCACACGGCGCAGGATGGCCTCAATACGGAAGGTGAGTTCCTCCATGGAGAACGGTTTGGTAATGTAGTCGTCGGCACCAATCTTGAAACCGTCCAGGATATCTTCTTTCAGCGTTTTGGCGGTCAAGAAAATGATGGGAATTTCAGCGTTGTTCTGACGGATGTCCTTGGCCAGGCTGAAGCCGTCCTTTTTGGGCATCATGACGTCGAGTACGCACATGTCAAATTTGCCTTTGGCAAAGGCGCGGTAGCCGGCCTCACCGTCGGGACAAAGTTCGGTTTCGTATCCTTTAGCCTGAAGATATTCTCTGAGCAGCATGCCCAAGTTTTCGTCATCTTCGCAAAGAAGAATTTTCAGTTTGTCTTCCATAATGTCAGTTCTTTATGATGGGTAATGTAATGATAAATTTCGTTCCTTTTCCAAATTCACTTTCGGCCTGAATCTGGCCTTTGTGTATGTCAATTACGTTCTTCACGTAGGCCAGTCCGAGTCCGAATCCTTTGACGTCGTGCCGGTTGCCGGTGTGTACGCGGTAGAACTTTTCGAAAATCTTGCGCAGGTCTTCCTTTTTGATGCCGATGCCGTTGTCGGCCACGCAAATCTGAATCCTGCTGTTGCCCTCGTTGCGGGTGCTGACCACCAGGTGTAGCTCTTCGTTGGGCTTTTTGTATTTCACGGCGTTGTCCATGAGGTTGAACAGTACGTTCGTAAAGTGTATCTCGTCCACGTAGATGGCCGTGTGCTCGGCCTTCAGCTGGGTGTCGATGGTGCCGTGCTGGCTCTCCACCTTGAGGCGGAACGTATTGACCACGTCGTTGATGAGCTTGTGGGCGTCGAGCTCCTTTTTCTTGAAGGTCACCTTGCGGCGGTCAAACATGGACATTTGCAGTACCTTTTCCACCTGGAAGCGCAGGCGCTTGGTCTCGTCGTTGATGATGGTGGAGAGGTGGCGGAAGGTGGCCACGTTCTTGCCCACATCTGGGTCGTTGAGCATCTGGGCCGCCAGTGAGATGGTGGAGATGGGGGTCTTGAACTCGTGCGTCATGTTGTTGATGAAGTCATTCTTGATTTCGTTCAGACGCTTCGAGCGGTAGATAATCCAGATGGTGCAAATGTAGGTAATCAGCAGGATGATCGTGAAGATCAGCGCCGGAATCATGAAGCGTACACTCGAGAAGATGTAATTGTTCATCTGCGGGAAGTGTATCGTAATGATGCCTTTTTGTGTAGGCGGATCGTTGGGGTAGAGAATCTGCTTGTAGCTGTTGTTCGAGCCCTTCTCCTCATAGTCCGGGCAGCGGTAGACGATGCGTCCGTCGCTGGTAGACACGGTGAAGTGGTAGGGAATGTCCACTCCGTTGTTAATCAGCTCCGCCCGCAAATACTGGTCAAGCATCTTGAAGTTGACGCGGTCCTTGAGCGGCTGGTTGCTCGACTGGTAGAGGATGGAGTAGACCACCTCGTCGAGCAGGGCGCGCTGGTAGAGATAGCGCTCCTTGACGGCCTGCTGGAAATTGAGTGCCGCGTTGTTGATGGAGCGTGAGCTGGAGAGAATCAGCCCCTTTTGCGAGGCCTGCATGCGGGTTGACTTGTTGATGGTAAACGGATGCAGGTTGTTCGTAATGCTGTCGTCGTGGATGTTGAGGGCCGACGAGGCGTTAAGACTTCGCTCGGCCAGCGACAGCTGTTTGCTGAAACTGTTTTGCTGCGACTTGGGCAGCGAGTCTATGATTTCCTGCTCCAGACCGTGCATGGTTTCGTCCAGCTCCATGTTGTGGGCGGCCTGGTAGAGGCTGCGGCTTACCGATTCGTCAAACTGCTCCTTGCGCATCTCTATGAATTCCTCAAAGTAGTTGACTTGAAGAAAGAGCAGCGCGAGGAAAGATGCGCCCATCACGATTGATATAATCCAAATGGTCGACTTTTTCATATAGACAAAGTTATGTAACATTTTCGAAAAGCTCGTTTTTTTGCAGAGAATATTTGTCTAAATTGTATAATTTAACGAATTAGGAGGCTTTTTGAAGTTGTTTTTACAAGTTTCGAGGCATTTTGTTAGCCACCGTGCAGATTTCCGGAGGCAAAAAAGGCCTGCACGCTGTCGGTTCGCCGTGTGGAGCGGACAGACAGGCGTGCAGGCCTGTATGATTGTGATGGCGGAACGCCCGTTCCGCCGTTGAGGTTGCGGATTATTCGCCGCGCTGGATGTAGGCAATCACGTCACCCTTGCTGACGTGGGCCCCCTGCTTGGCGTTGATTTCTACGAGCTTGCCGCCCAGAGCAGCCGGCAGTTCGCTGATTTGGCCGTGGGTGTTCTCCAGGTAGCAGAAGCGGTCGCCTTCCTTGTATTCCTTGCCGATGAACGGTTCGATGCTCTTGACGCACTCGCCGTCGCCTCCAATCTCCCAGAGGATGATACCGCTTTCGGGAGCTACGATGGCGTCTGCCTTGGCGTGCTTCAGGGCCAGCGCCTCTTCCAGGCTCATGCCGCTTGAAGCCTGCTTGTCCTTGGCAGCCTGCAGGTCGGCCAGGAAGCGCTTCTTGGCTACGCCGCTCTTGTAGTCACGATATTGTTTCTCGTGCATGGCGAATTCGTAGAGCTCTTCCTCGTCGGGACCCAGATCCCAGCCGTTTTCTTCCATTTCCTTGCGGAAGCGGTCGAGGTCGTCCGGGTAATTGCTCTGCGGGTCGGCATCGGTAAACTCGTAGCCTTTCTCCTTGGCCAGTTTGACGAGCTCGTCGTCCACCTTGCCCGGCAGGCGTCCGCTCTTGCCCAGAATCATACCCCACATGTTGTCGTCCATCATGGTGAAGCGAGGCTTGCCCATGCTCTCGGTGAGCAGGTTCATGAGGGATATGTTCTTGACGTACTGGCTGAACGGAGTAACCAAAGGAGGATAACCCACGCGAGGCCATACGTAAGCTACCTCGTCGAAGAGGCGAACCAGCAGTTCGTCCTCGGTGTAGGGAGCTTCGCCGCGGGCTTCGCGGTTGTTGTTGATGGCGTTCATGGCGCCCTTCAGGTCGGCCATCATTGAACCCATCATGCCGCCCGGCAGTCCGCAGCCCAGCAGCAGGGAACTCATCAGGCGGTTGTTGGAGTCCATGAAGTAGCCCAGGAAGTCGTCCATGAATTCCTGAGTCAGCTTGCGGGCCTCCATGTAGGCGTTCATGTTGATTTCGGGCACGTCAAAGCCGTAGTGCTTCAGCATGCTCTGTACGGAGATGACGTCGGCGTGTCCCTTACCCCATGACAGCGGCTCCATGGCCACGTCGATGATGTCGCAACCGTTTTTGCAGACTTCCAGAATGCTGGCCATTACGAGTCCAGGACCGTTGTGGCCGTGATACTGTACAATGATTTCGGGGTGTTTCTCCTTGATCATGCCGCAGAGCTTACCCAGCAGGGCGGGCTGACCGATACCGGCCATATCCTTCAGACAGATTTCGGGGGCACCGGCCTCAATGAGCTGGTCGGCAATCTTGCTGTAGTATTCGGCGGTGTGGATGGGAGAGTTGGTGATGCAGAGGGTGGCCTGCGGGGTCATGCCGGCTTCCAGTGCATATTTAATGGACGGGATGATGTTGCGCACATCGTTCAGTCCGCAGAAGATACGGGTGATGTCTACGCCCTGAGCGTGCTTTACCTTATATTGCAGGCGGCGCAGGTCGGCCGGGCAGGGGAACATACGCAAGGCGTTCAGACCGCGGTCAAGCATGTGGGTCTTGATGCCTACCTCGTTGAACGGTTTGGTAAAGGCGCGCACGGCGTCGTTGGGGTTTTCACCGTAAAGCAGGTTGACCTGTTCAAAGGCTCCTCCGTTGGTCTCTACACGTGAAAAGCAGCCCATTTTGATAATCACCGGGGCGATACGTTCCAGCTGGTCTTTGCGGGGCTGGAATTTGCCCGACGACTGGAACATGTCTCTATAGACGAGGCTGAATTGGATTTTTCGTTTCATAGTCTGTTTTCTACAAATGCTTTATAGTTATTTCTTTGATTTTCTTTCAGAATACTGTGGCATGACGGGCGGCCGTGCGGTGGTGTCGCATTGCTGGCGCACAAAATGCCCCACACCTGCGCAAAGGTACGATTTTATTTTTATTTATTTGCTAGTGGCAGGGAGCTTGCATGCTTTTTGTGGAGCATGGACGGCACAAAATAGGCTTTTTTGTGTAATCCATGCCAGATTTGTTATGTGGGCTTCACTTTTCGGACAGATGCAGCGAGGGGCGCACCTGAAGCAGGCGCCGGAATTCGTCGGCAAAGTTGGGGGTAAACACCTGCTGCTCCAGCTGTTGCTCAATTTCCGTCCAGTCCCAGAAGCGGCCGCCGTCGGTCTCTTCCGACGGGCGCACCTCCATGCCCTCGGGCAGGACGGTGTAGTAGCTGCTGACCCATTCCGTTTCCACTGTACTGGTGTGGACGTACTGCCACAGTGGCGTGGCTCGGAATCCTGTGAGGCCCAACTCTTCGCGAGCCTCACGCAGCAGGGCCTGCTCCGGCGTTTCACCCAGGTCGATGTGGCCTCCCACGGCCGTATCCCAGCGGTTGGGCTGCACATCCTTCCAGGCGGGGCGGTGCTGCAGGTAGAGCTGCCCTTTGCCGTTGAACACGTGCAGGTGAACCACCGGGTGCAGCAGATGACTGCCGCTGTGGCATTCGCCACGTGTGGCCTTGCCGATTACGTGCCCCTGCTCGTCCACCAGGGGCAGCATTTCGAGTGCGTTGTCTTTCATGATGGCTTAGGGAATGAGTAAGGAACTGTCGCCGTAGCTCAGGAAGCGGAAGTCGTGGCTCAGCGCGTAGTCATAGATGCTGCGCCAGTTCTCCTCGCCCACAAAGGCTGACACCAGCAGGAGCAGGGTGCTTTGCGGCTGGTGGAAGTTGGTGACAATGGCTTTGACAATGTGGAACGTGTAGCCCGGGGCAATGATGATTTGCGTGCTGGTGTGCAGGGCCGGCAGCTGGTTGCGCTCCAGATAGTCGAGCAGGTCCTGCAGAGCCTGCAGGGTGCTGATGGGGTGCGGTTCGCGCTCGGCATAGTCATAGGGCATCCATTGCTCAATGTGCAGCTCGTCCTCACTGATGTGCGGGTTCTCGTGTATTTTTACGCCCACGTAGTACAGGCTCTCGAGGGTGCGCACCGAGGTGGTACCCACGGCGATGCACTGGCCCTGGTGGGCAATGAGTTTGCGTATGCTTTCCTGGCTCACCACAATCCACTCCGCGTGCATCGTGTGGCCTTCAATCTCCTCACTCTTGACTGGCTTGAACGTACCGGCACCCACATGCAGCGTGATTTCGTCGCGCTCAATGCCATGGGCATCGAGGTCGGCCAGCACGCGGTCGGTAAAGTGCAGTCCGGCCGTCGGGGCGGCTACGGACCCTTTGATTTTGGAGTACACCGTCTGGTAGGTGGTCAGGTCGCTCTTTTCCGTGGCGCGGTTGAGGTAGGGCGGTATGGGCAGCTCGCCGCAGGCTTCCAGCACTTCGGCAAAGGTCACCTGCTGGTCGTGCCAGTCAAACTGTACCACCTGGCTCGTGCCCTGCGTACCCACGTGGGTGGCGGTGAGCTCCAGGTCGCGGCCGCCTACCTGAATGGCGCGGCTGAGGGGACCTTCCTTCCACTTTTTCAGATTGCCCACCATGCAGAGCCACTGGCAGGAGCCTGTCTGCGTAAACATGAGGGCATAGTCGTGGGGCCGGTAGGGCTCCAGGCAGAACACCTCAATCAGTGCGCCCGAGGTCTTGCGGAAGTGCAGGCGGGCCTGAATGACGCGTGTGTTGTTGAACACCATCAGCTCTCCCGCCTTGAGCTGCTCGGGCAGCTGGCGGAATATGGTATGGCTGATCTGACCATGCTTGTAGAGCAGGAGTTTTGAGCTGTCGCGTTCGGGAAGCGGGTATTTGGCGATCCGCTCGTCAGGCAGTTCGTAATTGTAGTCTTTGATGTGAATATGCCTTGTATCAATCATGAGAGGGATTGGGTTTACTTTTTTCCGACTGCAAAGATACTGCTTGCGGGGTGAAGTACAAAATGAATAAAACACTTTTGACCGCTTCATGGCGGCGCAAGCGGCGGGCACCCCGAAAAGGCCACCGGCAGCCTGCGTCGGGCACAAAGCCCGCATGAGGCTGCCGGTGGGCAAAATGTGGTAAAAAGAGAAGCGAGGCGGGGAGCGCTTGCTCTGTTCTTTTGTGAATTATCTATGGATTTTGATACCGATGTCCGATACGCCCGTCAGCAGGTCGCTGCGCATGATGTGACTGACCACGATGCGTCCCGTCTGTCCCTCCTGCAGGTAAAGCGGAGGCAGCTTGAAGGCGTAGGAATACAGGCTTACACCCTTGCCGGTGATGTTGCCTTCGGGGGTGGCCAGCACGCATTCCATGGTGTCGCGGCAGAGAGTGTCGGGGTTGGTAAATTCGCGGTCTACCACCAGCCAGAGCTTCTGGAACGGGAAGTTGGGCGTGGTACGAATGCCGAGCTCAAACTGATAGTTGTCGCTGCTGCGGACGGTGTCGACGAGGAAGAGCACGGTGTCGCCGTGTTCCCATCCCTCGGCCGGTACGGCCCTGTATTGGTCGTAGGAGACCGAACGCGTGCAGGCGGCCAGCAGCACCATGGCGGCGGTGGCGCACAGCAGGGCATAATGACGTAGTTTCATCATTTTTTCCTTTTGCGTTTGCTTTTTGAAATCTTCGTGCCTTGTAAAATTATTTAGCCGCCGCCTCGGATGATTTCGGCGGCTCGCCGTTGGATTTGCGCGGCGCGTTGTCCTTGCGTCCCTCGTCGGGCTTGCGTTCACGGCGCGGGCGGTTGTTCTGCCGGTTGCCGTTGCGGCGGTTGTTGCGCTCGGGGCGCTCGCCGTTTCCACCCGCTTCAGTGGGCTGAGGCTTGGCCTCGTTGCGTGGGCTGCGGTCGGATGCTTCTGCGGTAGCGTTGCTGCCGGTTTCAGCCGGCTGGGCTTTGGCCTCGCCATTTTTGCGACCGTTGTGCTTGTTGTTTTTCTTGCGGCGCTTGCTGCGGTCAAAGCGCGTCAGGCTGTTCTGCTCTACCAAGTCAACCGGCTGTTGCGGCATGGCGCTTTCGGCCTCCTCTTCCAGCGAAACGGGCTTTTCGCCGCGGTGGTTCATCTGAATTATTTCCATGGCGCGCTGTGCCGTAATGGTCTTGACGTTGGCAGCCAGACGCTTGTCGGTACTGTAGCTGACGAGGCCGGCCAGGATGTCGGCCTTGAAGTAGTAGTAGGTGCCGTCCTGCGTTTCCAGGGGTACTTCGCGGCTGGGCAGCTTGCGGGAGGCTTCGGCATAGGTGGCGTATTCATAGTTGAGGCAGCACTTCAGCTTGGCGCACTGTCCGGCCAGTTTCTGCGGATTGAGCGAAATGTCCTGCAGGCGGGCGGCCGCCGTGGAGACGGACACGAAGTTCTTCATCCACGTGGCGCAGCACAGCTCGCGGCCGCACGGTCCGATACCGCCGATGCGGCCGGCCTCCTGACGCGCACCGATTTGCTTCATTTCGATGCGCACGTGGAACGTGTCGGCCAGTACCTTGATGAGCTTGCGGAAGTCCACGCGGTTGTCGGCAATGTAGTAGAAAATGGCTTTGTTGCCGTCGCCCTGGTACTCCACGTCGCCGATTTTCATTTCCAGTCCCAATTCGTTGGCAATCTGGCGGGAGCGAATCATGGTGTCGTGCTCGCGCGACTTGGCCTCTTCATATTTTTCCAAATCCACCGGCTTAGCCATGCGGTAGATGCGCTTGATTTCCGTGCCGGCCTTGAGGCAGGCTTTCTTCATCTGCAGCGGTACGAGGCGTCCCGTCAGCGATACCACGCCGATGTCGTGGCCCGGGCTGGCCTCTACGGCCACAATGTCGCCCTTGACCAGTGTAATGTGGTTCTCGTTTCGGTAGTACCCCTTGCGGGTGTTCTTGAATTGCACTTCCACCAGGTCGCAGTGGTCGTCATGACCGGGGGTACCGGCCAGATAGTCATATGTGTTCAGCTGCTTGTCCTGCCGGCCACATCCTGAGGCGGCAAAACCGTGCATGCTGCTGTCGTTTTTGAAATCGTCCATATGTTCTTGTCGTTAAAATAGGAATATATATTGTGTGGGGCTCTCCGCGAGGAGGGCCCTCGGTGTGCGGATTTATTTGATGAGCAGCACAATGATGTGCAGCGCAAAGTCAAAAAGCACGATGCGCGGATTGGCGTTCTGCTCAATGTCGCGCTGCGCCATGGCCAGCTCGTCCATGATGCCGATGACGTTGCGCTCGTTGATGAAGCGGGCAAAGCGTACGGCAAACTCGGCTTCCTTCTGCTCCATGTGGTTCATTTGGGGCTTGTGGAAGTTGTAGATGAAGTTTTCGCGCACCAGTCGCTGGCAGTAGGCCAGAAAGTTCTTCTGCTTTTCGCGGCCCCATGAACCTACCTGCTCGCTCCATTCCAGCAGGTCCTTGACCTTGCGTGAATAACTCAGGCGCATCAGCAGCACGAAGAGGTCGAAAAACAGGGCCGTGTCGCGACTGACCAACAGCTGCTGCTCGGCCTTGATGAGGTTACCCTGCGAAAAGTGTGCCACGTCGTTGGCGTCGGCAGCCTGTAGCCCGTTGACCGTCTGCAGTCGGCGCGAAATCAGAGCCTCGGGCAGGGGCTTGAAGTCAATGCGCTGCGTACGGCTGAGAATGGTGCCCAGAATCTTGTCGGGATTTTCCGAAATCAGTATGAAGAGCGTGCCTGCGGGCGGCTCCTCAATGATTTTCAGCAGTTTGTTGGCGGCCACGGGGTGCATGAGTTCCGGCAGCCAGATAATCATGATTTTGTATCCGCCCTGGCTTGACTTGAGGCTCAGGCTCTGCAGGATTTCCTGCCCTTGGGCGGCGTAAATTTGTGCCTGCTGGTTTTCCACGCCCATGTCCTTGAGCCACGTGGTGCGGTCAAAGTAGGGATTGTGCTCAAGCTGCTGTCGCCATTCGTCCAGATAGTAGGCACTGAGCGGTTCGCCGCTCTTTCCCTTGGCCTTGATGACGGGATAGGCAAAGTGGAGGTCGGGGTGGGCAAACTTTTTGAGCATCATGCAACTGTTGCACTGCCCGCAGCACTCGCCGTCGGGGCTGGGGTGGTGGCACAGCAGGTACGAAGCAAAGGCCAGGGCCATGGGCAGCTTGCCGCATCCCTCGGGCCCGCTGAACAGCAGGGCGTGGGGCAGCCTGTTTTCGGCCGTCATGAGCAGCAGTTGCTGCTTGATGTCGTCTTGTCCTAATACTTCGCTGAATTTCATGATGTGTGCTCCGGAAACTCTTTAGTAAATCTGTCGGGCTATCTGGCAGATGCTGTCTACGGCCGACACGGTGTAGAAGTGCAGGCTCGGCACGCCGTGCTGAATCAGCTCGCGGCACTGCTGCACGCCCCATTCTATGCCCACGGCCTTCACCTCCTCGTCAGTCTTGCACTTGAGCAGCTCATGGGTGAGCGGTTCGGGCAGGTCGCAGTGGAAGGTCTTGGGCACTACCGTAATCTGCGAGAGGCGGCTCAGGGGCTTGATGCCCGGAATGATGGGCACCGTAATGCCAGCCTGACGGGCGCGCTCTACGAAGCTGAAGAATTTCTGGTTGTCGTAGAAGAGCTGCGTGACGCCGTACTGCGCGCCCAGCTCTACCTTGCGCTTAAACCAGCCCAGGTCGGTCTCGGCGTTGGGAGCCTCCTCGTGCTTTTCGGGATAGCAGGCCACACCGTAGTCAAACGGTATGCCCGGTACCTTGATAGGGTCGCCGTTTTCAAAGAATCCCTCGTTAAAGCGGTTAATCTGTCCCAGCAGTTCGGTGGTGTGCGAGTAGCCGCCTTCCACGGGCTTGAACACGCGGTCCTCCTTGGCCTTGTCGCCGCGCAGGGCCAGCAGGTTGTGAATGCCCAGAAACTGCAGTTCGAGCAATACGTACTCTGTCTCCTCACGCGTGAAACCGCTGCACAGGATGTGCGGCACTACCGGCACGTTGAATTTTTGCTGGATGGCGGCGGCTACGGCTACCGTGCCCGGACGGCGGCGCAGCCGTTCGCGCTGCATCAGACCGTTGCCCAGGTCCTTGTAGACATACTCCGAGCGGTGGGTGGTGATGTTGATGTAGCTGGGCCCGAACTCCATCAGGCGTTCAATGTTGTTGTATAGCTTCTCAATGCCGGTGCCTTTCAGTGGTGGCAGCACTTCAAAGGAGAAGGCCGTTTGCCGGGTTGAGGTGATTTGGTCAATAATATTCATAACGTGTGGTGTGAGACTTAATAGCGTACTTTTCCGCAATTTAATTTGCAAATATACAAAACTTTTTGCTTTTCGCGCTCCCGTTTTCGGGGAATGACGGGGGCGGCTCTGCTTTGGCTGCTCTGCGGCGTGGCCCGCGGGAGCCGGTATGCAAACAGCCGGCACCTGCCGCTAAGGGCTGTGCCGGCTGCTGTGTGTCGGTATGGGGCGCTCTTTCTCCCCTAAAGGGTGACGATGCGGCTGCCGTCTTCCTGCTCGGTGATGGTCACTTTGACGGCATCGCCCGGAAGCAGGTCGTCAATGAGTTCCGGCCATTCAATAAAGCAAACGGCGCCGGAGTCAAAATAGTCCTCGTAGCCCATGTCGTAGACTTCTTCAATTTTCTTGATGCGGTAGAAGTCGAAATGGTAAATCAGCTCACCGGTAGTGTCGGAGCGGTATTCGTTGACGATGGAAAACGTGGGCGAGTTGATGACATCGGTCACGCCGAGTTCCTCACAGATGGCTTTGATAAAAGTGGTTTTGCCGGCACCCATTTTGCCGTAGAAGGCAAACACGGTATTCTGGTCCATGGCCTGCACAAATTGCTTGGCGGCCTCGGGCAGCTGGGCCGGCGATTGAATCTTGATTTCCATAGGGTGTATCTCTGTTGGTTTATGTAGCAAAGTTAGTGTAAACGGGCGAGAATAAGAAATGCAGGCCGACTTTTTTGCCTCTCGACCGTCTTCGGAAGAGGTTCAATAGGCCTGCCAACCCTTAAATGGCCGGAATATGCACATTTTTGTTCCATATGTAGTCTATTTCCAGCCAAAATTTTTGTTTATGTCGCCGCGAAAAATTAAATTTGGGGGACTTGATTACGAAAAAACACTTACGACAAATCCTAAACATTTATAGCGTATGAAGAACGAAATGCCGCTTTTAGCGTACGGGAAAGAGCAGTTGTCGCCCTATATGAGCATGGAGGCAATTGATTTTCATTATGGTAAGCATTTGCAGACCTATGTTGACAATGTGCAGAAGATGACGGCGGGTACGCCGCAGGCCGACATGAGTCTGGAGGAGCTGGTGAAGACACTGCCGGAGGGGGCGCTGCTGAACAATGCGGCGCAGGTTATGAATCATACCTTATTTTTTACGCAATTCTGTCCGCCGCAGAAGGCGCTGGGCGCTCCGCTGGGCAACGTGGCCAAGGCGGTGGAGCAGAGCTTCGGTAGCTTTGAGGAAATGAAGAAGCAACTGTCGCAGGCTGCCGTCGGGCTGTTCGGCTCGGGCTGGGCCTGGCTGGCCATGAACAAGCATGGTAAGCTGGAGGTGAAGGCCATGTCCAATGCCGGCAATCCGCTGCGCGAGGGGCTCGTGCCGTTGCTGTGCATTGATGTGTGGGAGCACGCCTACTATATTGACTACCGCAACCGTCGCGCCGAGTATGTGGATTTGCTTTGGAATCTTATTGACTGGGTGGTGGTGGAGGAACGCTACGACCTGGCTGTGGAGCAGGGCGCATAGGAGTCTCCTATCAGACAGACCAAAACAGAGGAGCGGAAGCCGAGGAAAATTTCCCGTAAGCTTCCGCTCCTCTGTTTTTTATCTTCTTCTGATGATGAGGCCGGCTTGGCGTTAGTTCCAGTCGGGCAGGCTGGTGCCTTTGCGGCTGTAGCCTTTCAGCTGCACCTCGAATATCAGCGTAGAGTACAAGGGGATGTTGGTCTGTGCCGTACTGTAGCCCAACTGATAAGGCACATAGATGCGCCAGAGGTCGCCGATGTGCATGTGCTGCAGCGCCGTGGCAAAGCCGCGGATGGAGCTGGACACCGCCATCGTCACCGGTCGTGATACGGCGGGGCTGAACACGCGCTCAAAGTCTTCATAGAGTCCGGAGTGGTCAAAAACGGTGCTCACCGTGTCGCCCAGACTGTTGACGGTTTCCATCAGCATACCGCGGTAGTTGATGCGGACGGAGTCGGTGTAGAGCGGACAACCGCTACCGGTTCCCTTTTCGAGCACTTCCACGCAGATGGAGTCGGTGATGTCACTGGCCACGGACGGGCTCAGCGAGGTGGACTTGAAGGCGCGCCACTTGGTGTGCGACTCCCAGTCGTCGCCCCATTGCTGCTGGCTGGCGGCTATGGAGTCCTTGGCTTCTTGCATGGTGCGGATAAAGAAGTCCTGGTTGCGTATTTGCCAGTTGGCATATTGCGGGTCTTCCTCTTCGTGCTCGCTGCAGGCAGTCAGGGCGCCCAAACCCAGCAAGAGGGCCAGGAGCAGGTGCAGTTTGAAATGTTTCATCAGTTTGTCTTCATTAAGATGTTATGTGAGTGTGGCTGCCCCTCGGGGAGCAGGTGTGGCCCGCCGTTAGCAGAGCTTCTTGAGCAGCGAGGTAATGCTTACCTGCTCCTCCAGACGGTTGCGCAGCTCAGCGATGGGCACGCGCTCCTGCTGCATCGTGTCGCGGTCGCGCAGGGTGACGCAGTGGTCGTTGGGCGTGTCGTGGTCAATGGTGATGCAGAACGGTGTACCGATGGCATCCTGACGGCGATAGCGCTTGCCGATGGAGTCCTTCTCGTCATACTGGCAGTTGAAGTGGAAGCGCAAATCGTTCATGATGTCGCGGGCAATTTCGGGCAGACCGTCTTTCTTGACCAGAGGCATGACAGCCAGCTTGACGGGAGCCAGGGCGGCCGGCAGGCGCAGTACGACGCGGGTCTCGCCGTTTTCGAGCTTCTCCTCGCAGTAGCTGTGGCACATGACGCTCAGGAACATACGGTCCACACCGATTGAGGTCTCGATGTCATACGGCGTATAGCTTTCGTTGGTTTCGGGGTCGAAGTATTTGATGGAGCGGCCGGAGAATTTTTCGTGCTGGCTCAGGTCGAAGTCGGTACGGCTGTGAATACCCTCAACCTCCTTGAATCCGAACGGCATCTTGAACTCGATGTCGCAGGCGGCGTTGGCGTAGTGAGCCAGTTTCTCGTGGTCGTGGAAGCGGTAGTTCTCGGCGCCGAAGCCCAGAGCCTGGTGCCATTTCATACGCGTTTCCTTCCATTTCTTGAACCATTCCATTTCCGTGCCCGGTTTTACGAAGAACTGCATCTCCATCTGCTCGAACTCGCGCATACGGAAAATGAACTGGCGGGCTACGATTTCGTTACGGAAGGCCTTACCGATTTGGGCAATACCGAAGGGCAGCTTCATGCGGCCGGTCTTCTGCACGTTGAGGTAGTTGACAAAAATACCCTGGGCCGTTTCCGGACGCAGGTAGATGGTAGAGGCACCGTCGGCCGTAGAGCCAACCTCGGTCTTAAACATGAGGTTGAACTGGCGGACGTCGGTCCAGTTGCGTGTACCGCTGATGGGGCATACGATGCCCTCGTCCAGAATAATCTGCTTCAGCTCGTTCAGGTCCATCTTGTTCATGGCCTCGGTGTAGCGGGCATGGAGGGCGTCGCGCTTGGCCTGATGCTCCAGCACGCGCGGGTTGGTCTCGCGGAACTTCTGCTCGTCAAAAGCCTCACCAAAGCGTTTGGCTGCCTTGGCTACTTCCTTATTGATTTTCTCTTCGTATTTGGCTATCTGGTCCTCAATGAGCACGTCGGCGCGGTAGCGCTTTTTGCTGTCGCGGTTGTCAATGAGCGGGTCGTTGAAGGCATCCACGTGTCCCGATGCTTTCCAGATGGTGGGGTGCATGAAGATGGCGCTGTCAATGCCCACGATGTTGTCGTGCAGGCGAACCATACTTTGCCACCAGTAGTTTTTGATGTTGTTTTTGAGTTCCACGCCGTTCTGTCCGTAGTCGTAAACTGCAGCCAGACCGTCGTAAATGTCACTTGATGGGAATACAAATCCGTATTCCTTGCAATGCGATACTATTTTTTTGAAAACGTCTTCTTGCGCCATCTTTTTATAGAGTTTATATGGTTTTTATTTTCGTGACTTGTTAATCAGCTGCAAAGTTAGTGCAAACGCTGCGAAGAGCGAAGCGAAAGCCCAACTTTTTCATGTTTTTAAGAAGCGGTGCCCTTTTTGCCGCAGCGGGCGGCAAAGTCGTGGGGTCCAAAGGGTTGGGCCGGTGTGGATGGGGGTATGTTTGTCGGAAGCGGACGTGCGGCAGTGGAGGGCGTGGGGATAGTGGTGCGGACCGGCATGCCGGGGAGACGCTCCGGAGGACACGGCGCGGAGAAAAAACTAGAAGGCACCTAAAAAATTTTAGGCGGCACCTATTTTAAATTAGGTGCCTTCTAGTTTTTCCGCCGCATTACCTATCTCATTTCCGGAGGGACACAAAAAAACATGTTTCCCGTTTTGCCCGCCGGGGCAGGTCGTTCGGAAAACATGTTGTGTCTTTTTTAACGCACGGCTCCGCAGGCGGTTCCGGCGTTGACGGTTGTTCTTTTCTTACTGTACGCTGTCAGCCAGCTCAGCACCGGCTTTGAATTTTACTACCTTCTTGGCAGCGATTTCAATCTTGGCACCAGTGGCAGGGTTAATACCAGTGCGGGCAGGGCGTTCAGAAACGGAGAACGTACCGAAACCGATGAGGGCTACTTTGTCACCTTTTTTTACGGCTTCAGCAATGGCGCCTAAAGTGGCTTCAAGTGCTTTCTTTGCGTCCGTTTTGGCGAGGCCTGCGTTTTCAGCGATGGCATTAATGAGTTCTGTCTTGTTCATAATATAAATGTTTTGATAGTATATTTTTTCTGACCTTTTACATGGGTTAGGCTTGTTTCTTAGTGGCAAATATAGAGCAACTTATTGTGACTGACAAACTTTTTGAGGCTTTTTTTGTGGGTGGGTCATAAAAAAAGTTCCTTTTTGTCACTTTTTCACGCTTAGCCCCAGTATTTGCGGCCTTTGTCAGCGTACAATGGTAATTTTTCCGCTCTGTTTGTGCGAACCGTTGGCATCGGTGGCCACAATGGTGTACACTCCGCTGGAAACGCGGCGTCCGCTGCGGTCGAGCCCGTCCCACTCAAAGGTGCCGAGCTCCGACTTGCCGCTGGCTACCACCTGACCGCTGACGGAAATGATTTTCAGGTCGGCACCTGGCGACAGGCCTTTGATGCTGATGGTGCCGTAGTAGTCGGGGCGCACGGGGTTGGGGCTTACCTTGAGGCTGGAGCTGGTGATGCCAGAGGCGCTCACGCCGCTCATGTAGCCCACCATGCCCTGGTCGGTGCCTACGAGCACTTCACCCGTGGTGGGCACGATGGCGATGGAGTAGATGACGTTGGAGGGCAGGGGCGAGTTGTCGGTCGTAAAGTGGCCGAGCTCCTGGGTGCCGTCGGCGCTGAACAGGTAGAGGCCGCCCGAGGCCGTGCCTATCCATTTGCGGTTTTCGGCGTCCACGCAGATGGCCGTCACGTCAATGTCCTGCAGCAGATAGTCGGCGTAGTTGGTACCGTCGTTGCGCGGAATTTTGGGCTGCGTCACGTAGCAGCTGCTCGTGCTCCAGAGGTCGGGGTTGTCTATCACCAGCACGCCAGCCGTGCAGCCTATCCAGATGGCGCCGTCGCGGTCGGGCGTAAGGGCATAGACTTCGCCAAAGGTGACGGACGTGCCGTCCTGGTTGGTGACGGTGGAGCGGAAGGTCCATTGGTCGTCCGTTTCGTCGTCGAGCGTTTGGTTGTAGTCAAAGCAGAGTACGCCGCCGTTCTTGGTGCCCACCGTGCGGCGTGAGGTGGCCCAGATGCGGTTTTGCGCGTCAATGTATGTTTTTTCCGGGGTAGGAATTTGCGTGAAGCTGGCGTTGTAAAAGGCTTTCCACGTGCCGTCGGGGCGCAGGGCGTGCAGCGTGTGGTCGGCCTCCTGGTTCAGCAGCCAGAGGTTGCCGTTGTGGTCGTAGTTGAGGCCGTTGGTGCGCACGTACAGCGGGTTGCCCTCGATGGCGGATTTCAGGGTGGAGTTGCTCTCGTCGTAGAGCTTTTCGTAGCGGTAGTCCTTGAACACGTACATACCGCCGTCGGCCGACGTGGCGTAGAGGCGCGTGGGGTCGGTCTGGCTGCGCACCACGCTGGTAATGTCGGTGTACGGCAGGCCCGTGAGGTTGCTGATGCCGTCCTCCTGCCACGACGCCCATTTCGTGCCGTCGTAGCTCATGATGGTGCCGGGGTGGCGCGTGCCGGTGTAGTCCATGTAGCCACCGGCAATGAGCACGTCGCCCTCGTTCTCGCGCATGTAGTAGCAGAGGTCGCGCACGGGGCCGCTGAGGCTGATGCCCTGCGCCGAGGCCACCAGTGTGTCGGCCTGCGCCGAAGCCTGCAGCTGCAGCAGGCCGCGGGTGTTGGCAGCCGCCCAGAAGCGCTGGCTCGAGGCCGGCACCACCATGGCATACTGGCCGGTGTTGGGGCCGGTGGCGTACGTGGTGGGCTGCGCCGTGGCCTGACTGAAGTAGAGCAGTTTCTGCCCGTTGCCGGCCACGAGACCCTGGCTGCTGGCGTTCAGGTACGTCATGTTTTCGGTGGTGATGGTTGTGGCTATGGTGTCGGTGGCCGTGCGGCGCATCAGCATGGAGCCGTTGCCGCGAATGAACAGGCAGTCCTGAAACGTGGCCACCTGCGCCAGCGCCCACCCTGCATGCTGGTGCTTCCAGTAGGTCATGTCGTGCAGATTGTCGGTGAGCCGCCCGAAGTAGAGGCCGTCGTTGGCCGTGGCCGCATAGAGCGTGCCGTGGGCAGCCGTGGCCGACACCACGTTCTGGTCAATCTGATAAAAGGCTTTCAGTATCTGCTGTCTGATGTCCACAATGGCCACGCCGCCTTCCAGTCCTACGTAGGCCTGGTCGCCCACCACGTTGATGTGGGTGAAGCTGTTGGTGGTCAGCTGGCTTGAGCGCAGCTGCGGAATGTTGTATACGTCGCCTGTGCGAGTGGAGAGCAGGTCGATGTTGGCGTCCTGATATACCAGGATGAGCTGTTCGCGCGTCGGGCAGTAGGCCAGACTGCGAATCTGGTTGCCGTGCAGTCCCTGCAGTCGTGAGTAGGTGCGCACTTCCTGCGTCTCGGCGTCGTAGCTAATGAGGTGCCCGTCGTAGAGGCCGAACACCAGCGGTCCGGCCATGGCGCAGGCCGTGGCGTCGTGGTAGGCGTCGTGGGTAATCCAGTCGCCGGTTTGCTGCGCCTGTATCGGCAGGGCCAGCAGGGCGGCAGCCCAAAGGGTGAGTAAGTTTCTTTTCTGTTTCATACGCAATGGGTGGCAGTGGGTAGGGAGGGCCGCTTTGGGGCACGTGATCGCCGGGGGACGGCTTAGCGTTCCTGTAGATAGGCGCAGAGCTTCTGCACGGCGCGGGCGCGGTGGCTGATCTGATTTTTCCGCTCTACGCCCATTTCGGCAAAGGTTTCGCTGCCGCCTTCGGGAATGAACACGGGGTCGTAGCCAAAGCCTTTTTCGCCTCGTTTTTCCGTGGCAATCTCACCCTCCACGCGGCCTTCAAACAAATGTTCGGTGCCGTCCTCTTCTATTAACGCAATGACCGTGCGAAATCTTGCCTTGCGAGTGCTTTTTTCTTTTAGTTCCTGCAGCAGTTTGGCCGTATTGGCCTCAGGGTCGTGACGGTCGGGGTAGGCATAGCGGGCCGTGTGTACGCCCGGCGCGCCACCCAGAGCCTCCACTTCCAGACCGGTGTCGTCGGCAAAGCAGGCGCAGTGGTAGTGGTCGTAGATGTAGTGTGCCTTTTGCAAGGCGTTGCCCTCGAGCGTGTCGGCCGTTTCGGGAATGTCGGCGTGGCAGCCTATTTCCTCGAGGGAGCGGATTTGGATATGCTGGCCCACAATACTTTTGATTTCCGAAAGCTTGTGGGCGTTGTTGGTGGCGAATACAAAAGTGGGTTGGTTGGTGTTCATGGTAAGAAATGGGGTAAATGGATTAAATTAAAACACGGCGGGCATGTCGCTCGCCGTGTGTAGAGTTTGAGAAGTGAGATGCCTGATGGCTTTTTACTACTTTTCTTTTTTGGCTTTGACCTTGATTTTGTCGAATCCTTCGCCGAATACGCCGATTACCTTACTCTGCGAAACGAAGGCGTCGCCGTCAATTCTCTTGATGATGCGGAAGAGGTTGGTGCTCTCGCGCTTTTTGGCCAGTACGACGAGTACCTTGCGGTCCTGCTTGGTGTACCAGCCCTGGCCGTTGAGTACGGTTACGCCGCGGCCCGTCTTGTTGATTTCAGCCGCGATGATGTCGTACTTCTGCGAGAAAATCAGGAACTGCACCGACTGGCGGCCACGGTCCATGACGTAGTCAATGAGCAGGTTCGAGATGATGAGCGTGCAGTAACCGTAGAGCACGTTCTGGATGGAGCCTGTCGGAATGAAGAGGCTGGAGGTGATGATGACGATATCGCAGAACATCATCATCTGGCCCATGGTGACGTCGCGGTACTTGTTGACAATGGCCGCGATGATATCCGTACCGCCCGTACTGCCGTTGTTCAGGAAGATGATGCCCAGCGCGATACCCTCGAGGGCGGCTCCGATGACGCAGGCCATGAAGCTCTGGTCGCCGAGCAGCTTGGGCAGTTTCTGGGCACTGAGCTCATAAAGACCGGGATTGAGCTGGCCGAACTCATACATGCCCTGTTGGCCCAGGGCCAGCAGGATGGTCAGCATGATTACGGCGTAAATGGTCTTCATGCAGAACTTCAGTCCCAGTACCTTGATGGCGATGGCCAACAGGATGATGTTGACGGAAAAAAACGTGTAGTGCACCGGCAGGCCCGTGGCGTAGAAGATAACGGCACCCGCACCGGCCACACCGCCCGTGGTAATCTGGTAGGGCAGCTGGAAGCACGTAAAGCCGGTGGCGTAACACAGCAGACCGAACGTGATGAACAGGTAGTCGCTGAGTTCTTCTTTAAAGCTGAGGTGAATGTTTCGTATCATTTTTTCAGTACAATGTTTACAATTCGTCCGGGCACGACGATGACCTTAACCACGGTCATGCCTTCGAGGTATTTCTGTGAGGCTTCGGCTTCGAGGGCGGCCTTCTGGATGTCGGCGGCCGGCATGTCAACGGGGAAGTCCATGGTGAAGCGAGTCTTGCCGTTGAATGAGATGCTCAGCGTTACGTTGTCCTCTTTCAGGTAAGCCTCGTTGGCGGTAGGCCAGGTGGCGTCGCATACGCTGCCTTCGCCGCCGGTGCGGCTCCAGAGCTCTTCGGCAATGTGCGGCGTGAACGGGGCAATCAGCACGGCCAGCGTCTGCAGTACCTCGCGGGAGTGGCATTTTTGCTTGGCCAGTTCGCTTACGGCAATCATGAAGGCCGAGATGGAGGTGTTGTAAGAGAAGACCTCGATGTCGGCGGTTACCTTCTTGATGAGCTTGTGCAGCGTCTTGAGCGAAGCCTCAGACGGCTTCTCGTCCGTCACGGCCCAGTCATTGTTTGTCCAGTAAAGGTTCCAGAGCTTGCGCAGGAAGCGTGAGCAACCGTCAATACCGTTGGAATCCCACGGCTTGCTCTGGTTGATGGGGCCCAGGAACATTTCGTACAGACGCAGCGTGTCGGCGCCGTACTTCTCGACAATCAGGTCGGGGTTGACCACGTTGTACATGGATTTGGACATCTTCTCCACGGCCCAGCCGCAGATGTATTTGCCGTCTTCCAGAATGAATTCGGCATCCTTGTATTCGTGGCGCCACTGCTTGAAGGCTTCGATGTCGAGCACGTCGTTCTGCACGATGTTCACGTCCACGTGGATGGGCGTTACGTCGTACTGGTCCTTGAGGCCGCAGGACACGTAGGTCTCGGTGTCCTTGATGCGGTACACAAAGTTGGAGCGGCCCTGAATCATGCCCTGGTTGACGAGCTTCTTGAACGGCTCTTCCACGCAGGAGTAGCCGTAGTCGTGCAGGAACTTGTTCCAGAAGCGGCTGTAGATGAGGTGACCGGTGGCGTGCTCCGTACCGCCTACGTACAGGTCAACCTCGCGCCAGTATTCGTCGGCTTCCTTGCTGACGAGGGCCTTGTCGTTGTGCGGGTCCATGTAGCGCAGGTAGTAGGCTGACGAACCGGCAAAGCCCGGCATGGTGTTCAGTTCGAGGGGGAACACAGTCTGCTGGTCAATGAGGCTGTTCTCTACCACGCAGTTGTGAGCCGTGTCCCATGCCCATTTGCGGGCGTGTCCCAAGGGCGGTTCGCCGGTTTCGGTCGGCTCGAATTTTTCAATTTCCGGCAGCTCCAGCGGCAGGCACTCTGACGGTACCATTTGCGGCATGCCGTCTTTGTAGTACACGGGGAACGGCTCGCCCCAGTAGCGCTGGCGGCTGAAGATTGCGTCGCGCAGGCGATAATTCACCTTGACGCGGCCCAGTTTGTGTTCGGCCACGTATTTCTTGGTGGCGGCAATGGCCTCCTTGACGCTCAGGCCGTTGAGCGAGAAGTCGATGTACGGCTTCACGTCGGGGCGCGGAGAGTTGCAGACGGTGCCTTCCTTGGCATCGTAGCTGCTCTCGCTCACGTCGCAGCCCTCAATAAGCGGAATAATCGGCAGGTTGAAGTGGCGGGCAAAGGCGTAGTCGCGGCTGTCGTGTGCCGGTACGGCCATGATAGCTCCCGTACCGTAGCCGGCCAGTACGTAGTCGCTGATCCATACGGGGATGGCTTCGCCCGTAAAGGGGTTGATGGCATAGGAGCCGCTGAATACGCCCGTTACCTTGCGGTCCATGATGCGCTCGCGCTCCGTGCGCTTTTTGGTGGCTTCCAGATAGGCTTTTACCTCAGCCTCGTGGTCGGCGGTGGTGAGGGTGTCTACCAGCGGGCTCTCGGGAGCCAGCACCATGAAGGTCACACCGAACATGGTGTCGGCACGGGTGGTGAAAATGGTGAAGCGCACGTCGCTGTCCTTCACGCTGAACTCGACCTCCGTACCCTCCGAGCGGCCAATCCAGTTGCGCTGCGTTTCCTTCAGACTGTCGGTCCAGTTGATGGTTTCCAGGCCGTCGAGCAGGCGCTGGGCATAGGCTGACACGCGCAGGCACCACTGTTTCATCTTTTTCTGTACCACCGGGTAGCCGCCGCGTTCCGACACGCCGTCTACCACCTCATCGTTGGCCAGTACGGTACCGAGTTTGGGGCACCAGTTTACCATCGTCTCGCCCAGGTAGGCAATGCGGTAGTTCATCAGCACCTTTTGCTGCTCCACGTCGCTCATGGCGTTCCATTCGGCCGCGCTCAGGTGCAGCTCTTCGCTCTCGGCTGCGTTCAGTCCCTCGGTGCCGTGTGCCTTGAGGTGCTCGGTCAGCTTTTCAATCGGCTCGGCCTTCTGGGTCTCGTTGTTGTAGTAGCTGTTGAACATCAGCTGGAAGGCCCACTGCGTCCAGTGGTAATATTTCGGGTCGCAGGTGCGCACCTCGCGGTCCCAGTCGAACGAGAAGCCAATCTTGTCCAGCTGGCTGCGGTAGCGGTTGATGTTGTTCACGGTAGTGATGGCCGGATGCTGTCCGGTCTGTATGGCATATTGCTCGGCGGGCAGGCCGTAGGCGTCATATCCCATGGGGTTGAGCACGTTGTAGCCGTTGAGGCGTTTGTAGCGGGCATATATGTCAGAGGCAATGTAGCCTAAGGGGTGACCTACGTGCAGACCGGCTCCCGACGGATAGGGGAACATGTTGAGCACATAATACTTTTTGCGGTTTTTGTCTTCTTCCACGTGGTAGGTTTTGTGGTCTACCCAGGCTTTTTGCCATTTCTGTTCAATTTCCTTGAAATTATATTCCATTTGTTCTGTATTGATATGCAATGATGTTTTTCCGGTCTGCCAATGTGTCCTGCCCCGTCAGAATGGGGCGGCGCCGGGGTACCTTTTTCAAAAGGTCGCAAATGACGTAGCAAAGTTAGCACAAGGCGTTCGAAAGACAAAGAAAAAATGCAGGTTTTTGTGTGTCCGGACCCGAAAGACGGGCGGCATGGCGGGGGCGGGTCAGGGCCGTGGGACTACCGCTGCCATGCTGGCCATGAGGGCCCCCTCGTGCTCCAGCAGCCACCGTTTGCGCGCCAGTCCGCCGGCATATCCCGTGAGTTGCCCGCGGGCGCCCACCACGCGGTGGCAGGGAATGACGAGGCTCAGCGGATTGCGCCCCACGGCGTGCCCCACGGCCTGGGCCGCAGGCAGCGGGCGGTGGTGGCGTGCGGCCAGTTGCCGGGCCAGTTGTCCGTAGGTGACGGTGGCGCCCCAGGGTATCTGCCACAGCAGTTGCCACACGGTCTGCTGAAAGGGCGTACCCTCCGGCGCCAGTGGGGGCAGTGGCGTCCGTGGGGCATGGCCCTGGAAGTACTCGTCGAGCCAGTCTGCCGTCTGGCTGAATACGGGCAGCGGCGTCAGCGGCCACGTTTCGGCCCGGGGCGGAAAGTGCAGCTGCCCTTCCATCCACAGCCCCGTAAGGGCCTGCCCGTCGCTGGCCAGCGTGAGCCGACCCAGGGGCGAGGCGTAGTGATATCGGAACCGGTGAGGAATGGCGCTGTCGTATTATCCGCGTGAGGCGCGCAGGTTCTGGGCCACTTTGGCCGCCTTTTTGGCGTTGCCCTCGCCGATTTGTTTGACGAGGTTCTCCCACATGGCCTGCGCGTCGTCCGCGTCGTCGGAGGTGCCTTTTTCAGCGCTGGAGGCACGGCAGCAGTCGGCCAGGGCGTGGTGCAGCTCCGTCAGCAGCGCGTTGCCGGTGGCCTGTGCCAGTACGTCGTAAAACTGCTGCTCGGCCTGTGCCAGGGCCTTCCTGTCGCGCTGTTTGGCCAGGCGTCCGCGCTGCTCCACGGCCTGTTGCAGGTGCGTCAGCTGCTCGTCGGTGCGGCGGTTGGCGGCCAGTCGGGCCATCATGCCCTCCGTCAGGGCCAGTACCTCAACGGCCTCTTCAGGGCGGGCCTGTCGGAGCCAGCGCTCCAGCGGTGCATCGGCGGCGGTCCGGCGCAGGACAAACGTGCCGCGGCCCTGCTGCACGCTCACCTGTCCCGTGTTCATCAGCATCCGCACGGCCTCGCGCACGGACGAGCGTCCCACGCCGTACTGCTTCATCAGTTCGGGTTCGGTGGGAATCTTTTGCCCTACGGCTAGGTGACCGCTTTCAATGAGCTGTTGCAACTGCTGTGCCACCTGTTGGGCCAGCGACTTTTTGGGTTGTGAGGAGGAAGAAGGTGTTTTCATGTCTATGGATTCAAAAAAACGCATCCGGTGTCGGGCCGCCTGTGTCAGGCTGCGGGCCGGACGGTTGCTACAAATATACGACTTTCTGTCGGCATTCCGCCCTGTGTGCGGGCAGAATTGTCGGTGGGCAGCAGCGGAGGGGAAGAGATAAAAGCAAGGTGGCTTGGAAACGGTTGCTTCCAAACCACCTTGTCAATGGGTTTTGTCCGCCCGCTTGCGGGGCGGAACTTTGTCGTTACGCTTGTGGGCGTGGCCTGATTTTCGGGGGGCCGACTTTTTTAAAACGGCGAGCCGCGGAAAATTTTTTCCGAGCCGCCAAAGTTTTTTTCCGAGCCGCCAAAAAAAATGGCGAGCCGCCGAGTTTTTCTTTTCCCCTTAAAGGGTCAGGGTCAGGCCTTGGCGATGTAGTCCACAATCCAGGCGCCTACTTCGCGCGTGCCGTAGTGGGCTCCGCCTTCCACCTGAATTTCCGGCGTGCGCACGTTGGCGTCGAGACTGGCGTCTACGGCCTGTCGCACCAGCTGGGCCTCGTCCTTGAGGTCGAAGTATTCCAGCAGCATGGCGACTGACAGAATCTGGGCCAGCGGGTTGGCAATGTTCTGCCCCTTGGCCTGCGGCCACGAACCGTGGATGGGCTCGAATACCGGCGTGCTTTCGCCCGTAGAGGCTGAGGGCAACAGACCCATGGAGCCCGTGATGCAGGAGCCCTCGTCGGTCAGGATGTCGCCGAAGGTGTTTTCCGTCACCATCACGTCAAAGAAGGTCGGTTCCTGAATCATGCGCATGGCGGCGTTGTCCACGTACATGTAGTCCGTAGTCACGTCGGGATACTGCGGGGCCATTTCGCGGGCCACCTTGCGCCAGAGTCGGCTGGAGGCCAGTACGTTGGCCTTGTCTACCACCGTCAGGTGACGGCGACGGCGCTGGGCGTAGGCGTAGGCCACCTTGAGGATGCGCTCCACCTCGGGGCGGGTGTACTGGTTGGTGTCGTAGGCCATGTCGTCGCCCTCGTGCTTCTCGCCGAAGTACATGCCGCCGGTCAGCTCGCGGATGCACACAAAGTCGGCACCGCTCACCAGTTCGTCCTTGAGCGGTGACTTGTGTACGAGGCACTTGAAGGTCTGTACCGGGCGGATGTTGGCAAAGAGGCCCAGCTTCTTGCGCATGGCCAGCAGTCCCTGCTCGGGGCGCACCTTGGCGGTGGGGTCGTTGTCATACTTGGGGTCGCCTACGGCCGAGAACAGTACGGCGTCGGCCTGTTGGCAAATCTGGAAAGTGCTTTCCGGGAAGGGGTCGCCCATGGCATCGATGGCGGCCGCGCCCACCGGAGCGTCCGTAAAGGTAAATTCGTGGTTAAACTTTTGGGCTATGGCCTTCATGACGGCTACGCCTTGGACGGAAATTTCCGGGCCGATTCCGTCACCGGCCAGTACGGCTATGTTCAGTTTCATGAGTTAGGATGGGTTTGTTTTAGGAGTTATTTCGTTTTGTTCGGGTGAGGGGACAGGCGTCGGCACCTTGTTTTCCAGCAGGTTGAGCATCTTGAGCGTGGCCTGAATGGCGGCATTGGTCTGGTCGGCGTCAAAGCCCCGGGTGCGGAAGGTGTGGCCCTCCAGGTTCCAGGTGATGATGGTCTGCACGAAGGCGTCGGTGCGTCCGCCCGGCGGGATGGTCACGCTGTAGTTGGTCAGCAGCGGGAATGGGCGCTTGAGCTGGTCCACGTAAATCTGGCGGAGGCCCTGCATGAAGGCGTCATACTGTCCGTCGCCGGTGGCGTTGGTTTCATATTCCACGCCGTTGATGTCGATGCGGAACGAGGCGCACGGCTTCAGACCGTAGGCCGTGGAGACCCAGTAGCTGATGAGGCGCACGCGCTTTTGTGGCAGGTCGTGCTTGAGCACGTCGGAGATGATGTAGGGCAGGTCCTCCTGCGTCACGATTTGCTTGCGGTCGCCCAGGGCTATGATGCGTGCCGTTACCTGGCGCGTCTCCTCGGGCGTCAGCTCCAGACCTAGTGCCTCCAGGTTTTTCAGAATGTTGGCCTTGCCGCTGTTCTTGCCCAGGGCATATTCCCGCACGCGGCCAAAGCGCTCGGGCAGCAGGGCGTTGCAGTAGAGGTTGTGCTTGTTGTCGCCGTCGGCATGCACGCCGGCCACCTGTGTAAAGACGCTCTCGCCCACAATGGGCTTGTTGGCCGGAATGCCGATGCCCGCATAGCCCGCCACCATCTGGCTGGCCTTGAGCAGCTTGTCCTCGTGAATCTGCGTGATGGCGCCCAAGTGGTCCTTCAGCAGGGCCTGTACGCTGGCCAGCGGGGCGTTGCCCGCCCTTTCGCCCAGTCCGTTGACGGCGGTGTGCACGGCCCGGCATCCGCCCATGACGGCCGCCTGTACGTTGGCCGTGGCCAGGTCGTAGTCGTTGTGGGCATGGAAGTCGAAGTGCAGTTCCGGGTAGCGCTCCGTCATCAGCCGGATGAGCTTCAGCGTAAGCGGCGGGTTCAGCACGCCCAACGTGTCGGGCAGCATGAAGCGCCGGATGCCTGCCTGGCGCAGGTGGTCGATGAGGAAGAACACGTAGTCGGGGCTTTCCTGAATGCCGTTTGACCAGTCCTCGAGGTAAATGTTGGCCTCCACCTGCTGGCTGTGGGCGTAGTCCAGGGTTTGCAGAATGTCGTCCAGGTGTTCCTCGGGCGACTTTTTCAGCTGGTGCCGGCAGTGCTTGAGCGAGCCTTTGCAGAGCAGGTTGATGCACTGTCCGCCGCACGCTCGAATCCAGTCGATGGAGGTGGTGTGGTCCACAAATCCCAACACCTCCACGCGCGACAGCATGCCTGCGCTGTGCGCCCATTTGCAGATGAGCGACACGGCGCGCTTTTCGCCTTCGGACACGCGGGCTGAGGCCACTTCGATGCGGTCTACGTTAAGCTCCTGCAGGAGCAGACGCGCAATGAGCAGCTTTTCGTGGGGCATGAAGGACACGCCGCTGGTCTGTTCGCCATCGCGGAGCGTCGTGTCCATGATTTCTATTTTCAGGCCTGACGGGCTTCCCATGCTTCAATCTTTGGGCGGTTTTCAAGTAAAAAGTCGATGTCGTCGAGGGCATTCATCAGGCAATATTTCTTGTAGCCGTTCAGCTCGAAATGCTCGCTCTTGCCGGTGGCCTCGTTGGTGATGGTCTGTGCCGGCACGTCGACGGTTACCATTGTTTTCGGGTCTGCCTTGATATTGCTGAAGAGTTCCTGCAGGAACGCCTCGCTCACCACTACGGGCAGCACGAAGTTGTTCAGCTCGTTCTGCTTGTGGATGTCGGCAAAGAAGCTGCTCACCACTACGCGGAAGCCATATCCCGCAATGGCCCAGGCAGCGTGCTCGCGGCTCGAGCCGCAGCCGAAGTTCTTGCCGGCCACCAGAATTTCGCCGCTGTAGGTCGGGTCATTCAGCACGAAGTCTTTGGGACTGCCGTCGGCGTTGTAGCGCCAGTCGCGAAACAGGTTCTGGCCGAAGCCTTCCTTGTCGGTGGCTTTCAGAAAACGGGCCGGAATAATCTGGTCGGTGTCAATGTTTTCCAGCGGGAGGGGTACGCAGGTACTCTTTATGATATTGAATTTCTGTTTCATGATACGGGGAACTTATGGGTTGGGCAAAAGGGTGCGGGGGTCGGTGATGACGCCGGTTACGGCGGCTGCGGCAGCGCTCAGCGGGCTGGCCAGCAGGGTGCGTGAGCCGGGGCCCTGACGCCCTTCGAAGTTGCGGTTGCTGGTAGAGATGCAGTATTTGCCGGCCGGAATCTTGTCGTCATTCATGGCCAGGCAGGCGGAGCAGCCCGGCTGGCGGATTTCGAACCAGGCTTCTTCCAGAATCTTGTCGAGCCCTTCCTCTTCAATCTGACGGCGCACCATCCAGGAACCCGGTACGAGCCAGGCCGTAATTTGCGGAGCCTTGTGGCGACCTTTGACAATGGAGGCAAAGGCGCGGAAGTCCTCAATGCGGCCGTTGGTGCAGGCCCCCAGGAATACGTAGTCCACGGGCTTGCCCGTCATGGGCTGACCGGCCTGGAAGTCCATGTACTGCAGGGCCTTCTCGTCCGAGCTGTTCTGCGGCTGCGGGATGGTCTGTGTAATGCCGATGCCCATGCCCGGATTGGTGCCGTAGGTAATCATCGGCTCGATGTCGGCGGCGTCAAAGTGCACCTCCTTGTCAAAGACGGCATCATCGTCGCTCTTGAGCGTCTTCCAGTAGCTTACGGCCTTGTCCCAGTCAGCTCCCTTGGGTGCGTAGTCGCGACCCTTGAGGTAGGCAAAGGTGGTTTCGTCCGGGGCTATCATACCGCCGCGTGAACCCATCTCGATGGAGAGGTTGCAGAGGGTAAGTCGGCCTTCCATACTCAGGCTGCGGATGGCCTCGCCGGCGTATTCTACAAAGTAGCCCGTGGCTCCGCTGGTGGTGATGCGGCTCATGATGTAGAGGGCCACGTCCTTGGCCGTAACGCCGGCGCCCAGCTTGCCGTCCACGGTGATGCGCATGGTCTTGGGCTTGGCCTGCAGAATGCACTGTGAGGCCATTACCATTTCTACCTCACTCGTACCGATGCCGAAGGCTACGGCACCCATTGCGCCGTGGGTAGAGGTGTGCGAGTCGCCGCATACGATGGTCATGCCCGGCAGGGTGAGGCCGCGTTCGGGACCTACCACGTGGATGATGCCGTTGCGCGGGTCCATCATGCCGAAGTGGGTCAGGCCGAAATCGCGGGCGTTGCGGGCCAGCGTGTCCACCTGGTTCTTGGATACGGGGTCGGCAATGGGCTTGTCCTGATCGTGGGTCGGCGTGTTGTGGTCCGGCATGCATACGATGTGGTCCGGGCGGAAACATTTGAGTCCGCGGGCCCGCATGTCGGCAAATGCCTGCGGACTGGTTACTTCGTGGCAGTAGAGCCGGTCGATGTAGAGCTGGGTGGGGCCGTCGTCAATTTTCTGAACGACGTGACGGTCCCATATTTTGTCAAAAAGCGTATTCATTTTGTTTGGATTGTATGAAGAAGAGGGCCGAAGCCCGGTTTTTAGTGCTTGAATTTGTTGATGCAGTCAATGTAGGCTTCCACACTGGCCGCAATGATGTCGGTGTTGGCGCCGAAGCCGTAGTACACGTGGCCGTCGTACTCCACCTGCATGTGTACCTTGCCGATATCGTCGGAGCCTTTGCTGATGGCCTGAATGGTGAATTCCTTCAGCGTCATCTCGCGGCGGATGATGGTCTTCAGGGCTTTGATGGCTGCGTCGACGGGACCGTTGCCCGAGGCGGCGGCTTCAAACTTCTCGCCGGCAATGTCCAGTCCGATGGAGGCTACGGGACGTACGCCCTGGCCGCTGGTTACATGCAGGTAGTCCAACTTGATGATGTGCGCTTCCGTGCGGTCGGCACCGGCCAGCATGAGGATGTCGTCGTCGTTGACCTCCTTCTTCTTGTCGGCCAGCTTGAGGAAGTCCTGATAGATTTTGTCGAGTTTTTCCTCCTTGACCTTCACGCCCAGTACTTCAAGGCGGTGGCGCAGGGCGGCGTGGCCGCTGCGGGCCGTCAGGATGATGGCGTTGTCGTCAATGCCCACGTCTTTGGGGTTGATGATTTCGTAGGTCTGCACGTTTTTCAGCACGCCGTCCTGGTGGATGCCCGAAGAGTGGGCAAAGGCATTGCGGCCCACGATGGCCTTGTTGGGCTGTACGGGCATGTTCATCAGTGAACTGATCATGCGGCTGGTGGAGTAAATCTTTTGGGTGTTGATGTTGGTCTCGATGCCCAGATGAGCGTGACACTTGAGAATCATGGCGATTTCCTCCTCGCTGGTGTTACCGGCCCGCTCACCGATACCGTTGATGGTGACCTCTACCTGGCGGGCGCCGTTGAGCACACCCTCCAGCGTGTTGGCCGTAGCCATGCCCAGGTCGTTGTGGCAGTGGGTGGAGAGGATGGCCTTGTCAATGTTGTCGACGTGCTCCATCAGATACTTGATTTTTGCACCGTATTCCGAGGGCAGGCAGTAGCCCGTGGTGTCGGGGATGTTGACCACCGTGGCACCGGCCTTGATGACGGCCTCTACCACGCGGGCCAGATATTCATTTTCGGTACGGCCGGCATCTTCGGCGTAGAATTCCACGTCCTCTACATACTGCTTGGCATATTTCACGGCGGCTACGGCGCGCTCGATGATTTCCTCGCGGTTGGAGTTGAATTTGTACTTGATGTGGCTGTCGCTGGTGCCGATGCCGGTGTGGATGCGCTTGTGCTTGGCAAACTTCAGGGCTTCGGCGGCGCAGTCAATGTCCTTGGGAACAGCGCGCGTCAGGGCGCAGATTGTTGGCCAGGTGACGGCCTTTGAAATCTCGATGACGGAGTTGAAGTCGCCCGGACTCGAAATGGGGAATCCGGCTTCAATGACGTCCACGCCGAGCTGTTCCAGCTGTTTGGCTACTTGAATTTTTTCCACCGTGTTCAGCTGGCATCCCGGCACTTGTTCGCCGTCGCGCAGGGTTGTATCAAAAATAAATAATCTGTCGCTCATGTTGTTTTTATGATTTTTGTTTTTCTGAGTAATATCGTGGGGATAGAAAAAGCCTCCGTCACCTGTGGAAGTGAAGGAGGCTCATCAGTATGTCTTTAATAATGAATATGCTTGGGGCATTGTGCAGGGCATGGATGGGCACGGACTACTCACTTCCGCAATCGGGTGGAAAGCAGGAGGTGCAGGTGTAGTCGGAATGTATGTAGTGCCGTCATGCCGTGTGATGCTTCTGTTTTGTTTTGGCAAATATAGGAAAAAACTCTAGTGTGAGCAAAAAATGATTCGATTTTTTAGCCATTTTGTGCCAAAACGAAAGAAAAAGCCGGTTTTCCGTTACATGGACTCGTCGGCTGGCTTGTTTTTCTGACTTGGCTGCTCGTGGTCGGGGTCGAGGCGGTTGCGCAGAATTTTAATCATTTCCGTGGCCGCCACCTCGGGGGCACCGGGCTGCCCCAGCTGGGCGCGCATCTCCTGATAGCCCTCGAGCATGCGCTGGCGGGCCGGCTGTCCGGGCAGGAGGGTCATGAGGTGCCGGCGCAGGTTGGCCACGTTCATGCCGTCGGCCACCAGTTCGGGTACCACTTCCTTGCGGCACACCAGATTGACCAGCGAGATGTAGGGCACCTGAAGCACGTGGCGACGCAGCCACGACACCAGACGACCCATGCCGGTGTAGTAGCACACCACCTGCGGCACGTTGAAGAGAGCCGTTTCGAGTGTGGCCGTGCCAGAGGTGACGAGGGCCACCGTGGCGTGCTTGAGCAGCGGATAGGTGGCACCGCTTACCACGCTGACGGCCAGACGGCCGTCGGGCGGCAGCTGGTTGAGAATTTCCTCATACAGCTCGTCGGCTATCGACGGCGCACCGGCTACTACGAGTTGGTATCCCTCGGACAGCAGCGGGCGGGCCGCCAGGCACATGCGCAGCAGGTTGTCGCGGATTTCCTGCTTGCGGCTGCCGGCCAGCAGGGCTATGATGGGCCGGCCGGCGGGCAGGTGGAAACGGGCGGCAAACTGCTCCGTCGTTTCGTGGTCGGTGGCCAGAAAGTGGCTCACCTCGTCCACCGTGGGGTTGCCCACGTAGTGTATGGGGTAGTGGTGTTTCTGTTCGAAGAAGGCCTGCTCAAAGGGCAGAATGGAGAAGAGGGCGTCGACATCGCGCTTGATGTTGCGGATGCGCCACTCCTTCCAGGCCCAGATTTTGGGTGAAATGTAGTAGAAAACGGGAATCCGGGGCAGGTGCTTCTTGACAAACGAAGCAATTTTCAGATTAAAGCTGGGATAGTCTACCAGAATGACCACGTCGGGCCGTATGCGGTCGATGAATCGCTTGCACTCCGAGAGGCGGCACAGCAGGGCCGGCAGGTGCATCAGTACGGGCACGATGCCCATGTAGGCCATCGACTTGTAGTGGCGCAGGCGCGTGCCGCCCACCAGACTCATTTCGTCGCCTCCGTAAAAGTAGAAGCGGGCCTGGGCGTCGCGCTCCGCGAGGGCGCGCATCAGATGTGAGGCATGAAGGTCGCCGCTGGCCTCGCCGGCAATGATAAAGTATTTCATATCGACACATTAAAAAAGAGAATGGGGCGGAGGACTGCCGGTCTTGACCACATAAGCCGCGGAGGCTTACAGGCACTCGCGGCAGATGTCCAGAAAGTGGTAGTCGGTCACATCCACGCGTGTGGGGGTGACGGCCACGTAGTCGTGACGCAGGGCCCAGTCGTCGGTATCCTCGTCGTCGGGCTCCAGGTTGACGTTGTCTCCGGCCAGCCAGTAGAATTTCTGGCCGTGCGGGTGGAGACATTCGGCAAACTCGTCCTTCCAGCGGCAGCGGGCCATTCGGCATACGCGCACGCCGGCAAACTTGGGCACCTTGGGGAAGTTGATGTTCAGGCACGTATAGGGCGGCATGCCCATGGCGATGGACTTGAACACCAGGTCGACCACGTAGCTGCGCAGTGGGTTGAAGTCGGCGTCGGGGCGGTTGTCGCAGAGCGAAAAGGCCACCGAGGGCAGCCCCTGCAGGGCCCCTTCGAAGGCTACGCCCATGGTGCCGGAATAAAAGGCGTTGGTCGAGGCATTATTGCCGTGGTTGATGCCGCCCACCACCAGGTCGGGAGTGCGGGTGGCCACCTTTTCGAGACCCATTTTTACGCAGTCGCTGGGCGTGCCGGTGCAGGCATAGATGTGCAGTCCCTCTTCGCTTCGTATTTCCTCAAAGCTGAGCGGACGGGTGGAGGTGATGGAGCATCCGGCTCCTGAGCGCGGGCGGTCGGGCGCCATGACCACCAGGTCGGCTACGGGGCGGAGCACGTCAATCAGAAAATTAATGCCGCGGGCCTGATAGCCGTCGTCGTTCGATACGAGTATGTAGGGCTTGTTTGTATTCATGACATGAAGTTTAGCACAAAAGTACGAAAATAAAACGATATGCGGTCGCTCCGCCCGTGGTTTCTTGGCTGGAGCAAGCTACCGGCTGCCGGGCAAAAAAAATTTCCGCGGCTTGGAAAATTTTTTTCGAGCCGCGGAAAAATTTTTTGGTGGCTCGCCGTAAAAATAAGGCGCCATCCCGTGATTCCGGTGTCCGGTTTCATGAAAAAAAGATCCGGCCGTCGGGCTTTCCGGCAGTCTGTTGTAGTCGGCAAAGAGAGACGGAAAACGCAGCACCGGGCAGACGGAAAATACTTATTTGCCTGAAGTTTGCTATTTTCTTGCCAATTTTGTTGTATCTTTGTAGCATGAATCCTTAGGCTCTGCCTGTGGATAATGTCCGGCCGTGTGAAGCACGGCCGGCAGTCACGACGGACCGGCTTGCGTCTACCCCTTGGTGTGGGCGCAGCGAGCGCCACCCCAGCGGCTGCGCCCGCAGGAGGCCCGCCTTATACACATATTAAATAATAGAGTATGGGTAAGATTATACCATTGGCCAATCAGAAGGGTGGTGTAGGCAAGACCACCACCTCCATGAATCTGGCAGCCTCGCTGGCTACGCTCGAGAAGAAGATTCTGCTGGTAGACGCCGACCCGCAGGCCAACGCTACGTCGGGCTTGGGCGTGGATCTCTCCAAGGACGTGGACAATACCATTTACGAATGCCTGATCAACGGTATCGATGCGCACGAAGCCATCTATACCACCGACATTGAGGGGCTCGACATCATTCCCTCACACATCAACCTGGTGGGTGCCGAGGTGGAGATGCTCAACTTTGAGCATCGCGAAAAGATTATGCGCAACATGCTGCTTCCGCTGAAGGACGAGTACGACTTCATCCTGATAGACTGTTCGCCTTCGTTGGGCTTGATTACGGTCAATGCCCTGACGGCGGCCGACTCGGTAATCGTGCCCGTGCAGTGCGAATATTTTGCGCTGGAGGGTATCAGCAAACTGCTCAATACCATCCGTATCATCAAGAAAAAGCTGAACCCCTCGCTGGAGATTGAAGGCTTCCTGCTGACCATGTACGACAGTCGCCTGCGTCTGGCCCGTCAGATTTATGACGAGGTGAAGCGCCACTTCCAGGAACTGGTGTTCAAGACCGTCATCCAGCGCAACGTGAAGCTGAGCGAGGCGCCCAGCCACGGCGTGCCGGCTATCCTGTACGATGCCGACTCCGTAGGCGCCAAGAACCACCTGGCACTGGCCAAGGAAATTATCAAGAAAAACCAATAAAAAAACATTATATCACAGGCTATGGCAGTAAGAAGAAAATTCCCGGCTTTGGGACGCGGACTGGATGCACTTATTTCTGACGACGAGGTGCAGACTTCGGGCTCCTCTTCCATTAACGAGGTGGAGCTGTCAAAAATCGTGCCCAATGCCAATCAGCCACGACGTGAATTTGACGAAGAAGCCATGCAGGAGCTGGCGGACTCGATTGCCGAAATCGGCATTATCCAGCCCATCACCCTGCGCAAAATGGACAACGATACCTATCAGATTATTGCGGGTGAGCGCCGCTGGCGCGCCTCGCAAATGGCCGGCCTGACCACCATACCGGCCTATATCCGTACGGCCGACGACGAGCACATGATGCAGATGGCGCTGGTGGAGAACATCCAGCGCGAGGACCTGAATGCCATCGAAATAGCCCTGGCTTATCAGAACCTCATGGAGCAGGCCCACCTGACGCAGGACGGCCTGAGCGAGAAAATAGGCAAGAACCGTGCCACCATTGCCAACTACCTGCGTCTGCTCAAGCTGCCGGCACAGGTGCAGATGGCGCTGCGCAACAAAACCATCGACCAGGGCCACGCCCGTGCGCTGCTGGCCCTCGACAGCCCGGCCCTGCAGGTCAAGCTGTTCAATGAAATCCAGGAGCGCGGCTACTCCGTGCGCCAGGTGGAGCAGATGGTCAAGGCCCTCAACGATGGCGAGACCATCGAGAGCGGCCGCCGCAAGCTGAGCGACAAGAAGACGCAGCGTCTGCCCGAGGAGTTTACGGCCCTCAAGGGCAAGCTTTCCGACTTTTTCCAGACCAAGGTGCAGATGACCTGCTCGCCGGCCGGCAAGGGACGCATCACCATCCCCTTTGCCACCGAGGAGGAACTGGAACGGATTATCAGCCTCTTTGACCGAATGAAGGAATGAAAAAAAGATACAGCCGGGCCATGAAAAGAATATTGCTGGTCGTGCTTTGCAGCCTGATGGGCTGGAACGCCGCCGTGGCACATACGGCTTGCCTTGTGATGGCCGATACCCTGCACCCCGCATCCGTGGGGCAGCCCGACACGCTGCGCAGTGCGGTGGCCGACACTACCATTGTCCGGACTAATTCGGCTGCGCTGGACACGCCGCTCGTTGACATGGCCGCGCTCGAAAAGGTTACGCCCAAGCCCGTCAAGCCGCGCTTCGTGCCCAATCCGCAACGGGCCTTGTGGCTTTCGCTGATATTTCCCGGCGCCGGACAGATTTACAACCGGAAGTATTGGAAGCTGCCCATCATTTACGGAGGATTCCTGGGCTGTACGTACGCATTGCTCTGGAACCAGCAGATGTATCTGGACTATTCGCAAGCTTACCTGGACATCATGGACTCCGACCCGAACACCAAGAGTTACATGGAAATGCTGCCGCCGGGCTACGACATTACCGGCCGTGAGGAGCAGTTTAAGACGGTGTTCAAGAACAAGAAAAACTTCTACCGGCGTTACCGCGACTTGAGCGCGTTTTGCTTTATCGGCGTGTATATCCTGTCGGTTATCGACGCCTACGTGGACGCCCAGCTCTCGGAGTTCGACATCTCGCGCGATCTGTCCATGCGCATCGGGCCTGCCGTCATCAACAGCAGCAACGGCAGCCGCACCACCTCATCCTACGGCGTGGGGTGTCACCTGAATTTTTAACGATGATTATCTACTTATGAAGCATAAATATTTAGCGATATTATCCCTTTTCCTGACCGGCGCCCTGACTGTGGCCGGACAAAACAAGATTACCGTGCGCGACTCCCTGAACAATCGCGACGAAACCATTGAGGTACCCGAGGCCATGACCTACGAGACCGACAGCCTGCTCAAGGAATGGAACGCCCAGAAATATCTGATTCCCGACACCAATTGCCAGAACACCGACGTCAATCCGTATTTTGAGAAGGAGGTTTACATGGCTCGTCTCAGACGTCTGCCGACGGTGATGGAGATGCCTTACAACGAGGTGGTGCAGAAGTTTATCGACCTTTATAGTGGCAATCTGCGCCGTTCGGTGTCGTACATGTTGGGTGCCTGCAACCTTTACATGCCCATGTTTGAGGAGGCCCTCGACCGTTACAACCTGCCCCTTGAGCTGAAGTACCTGCCCGTCATTGAGTCGGCCCTCAACCCGACGGCCGTAAGCCGTGCGGGAGCCGTGGGCCTGTGGCAGTTTATGCTGAAAACGGCCCGTCGCTACGACCTGAACATCAACAGCCTGGTTGACGAGCGCCGTGACCCCTACAAATCCACGGAGGCTGCCGCCAATTACCTGAGCGACCTTTACAAGATTTATGGCGACTGGAACCTGGTGATTGCGGCCTACAACTGCGGCCCCAATGCCATCAGCAAGGCCATCCGCCGTGCGGGCGGTTCACGTGACTATTGGAAGATTTATCCCTATCTGCCCATGGAAACGCGTGGCTACGTACCGGCATTCATTGCGGCCAACTATATCATGAATTATTATTGCGACCACAACATCTGTCCCATGCTGACGGCCATGCCGGTCACGACGGACACGATTATGGTGAACCGCAACGTACATTTTGAGCAGATAGCCGCCATTTGTCACATCGACAAGGAAGAGGTTCGGGCGCTGAATCCGCAGTACAAGACGGACATCATTCCCGGAAATTCCGAGCCCAGTTCCATCTGCTTGCCGCAGGAAGCCATCAATGCGTTCCTGGAGGCCGGCGATTCGGTCTACAACTATCGGGCCGATGAGCTCTTTACCAAACGCAACACGGTGGAGGTCGACATGACCAGTGCTCCACGCGTAGGCAGCTCCAAGTCGCGCGTGTCGTCGTCCAAGTCTACCAGCCGCAAGTCCACCAGCCGCTCCCGCAGCAGCAAAAAGAAGTCCAGCCGTCCGGCTACCAAGACCGTGACCATCCGTCAGGGACAGACCCTCTCAGAAATCGCAGAAAAACACAATACAACCGTTAGCAAACTCAAAAAATTGAACAATATCAAGGGCTCAAGCATCCGGGCCGGAAAGAAGTTGAGAGTTAAATAGCGTGACGGATTAAAAATTATAGGAGGATTCGCCATGGAAGAAAATAAAAAGACCTTAACCCCACAGGAGCAGCGCGATGAGCAGATGATCAGTGAGGCTTTTCAGAAGCTGCTTGACACCTATCTTTCTTCAGGGCATCGAGGAAAAAAAGACATCATTATCAAGGCTTTCAATTTTGCCAAACAGGCGCACAAGGGTGTGCGGCGCCTTTCGGGAGAGCCTTACATCTTGCACCCCATTGCAGTGGCACAGATTGTGTGCCAGGAAATCGGTCTGGGTTCTACGTCCATCTGTGCGGCCTTGCTGCACGATGTGGAGGAGGACACGGACTACACCAACGAGGACATCAGCAACCTCTTCGGTCCCAAGGTGGCCAACATCGTGGAGGGCCTGACCAAGATTGCCGGCGGCATTTTCGGCGACCGTGCGTCGCTGCAGGCCGAGACTTTCAAGAAGCTGTTGCTGACCATGAGTGACGATATCCGCGTCATCCTCATCAAAATTGCCGACCGCCTGCACAATATGCGTACGCTCTCGAGCATGTTGCCCAGCAAGCAGTACAAAATTGCGGGCGAGACGCTTTATATTTACGCGCCCATTGCCGACCGTTTGGGTCTGAACCGCATCAAAACGGAGCTGGAGGATCTCAGCTTTAAGTATGAGCATCCGGCCGAGTATCAGGAAATTGAGGAAAAACTGGCCAAAACGCAGGACGAGCGCGACAAGATTTTCAATGATTTCACGCCGCCCATTTGTGCCGAACTGGACAAAATGGGCATTAAGTACACCATCAAGGCACGTGTTAAGAGCCCGTATTCCATTTGGAATAAGATGCAGAAAAAACACATTCCCTTCGAGGAAGTGTATGACGTGTTTGCCATCCGCATTGTTTTCGTGCCCAAAAAACGTGAGGAGGAAATCAATGAGTGCTTCAACATTTATGTGGCGCTTTCCAAAATCTATAAGTCACACCCCGACCGCTTTCGCGACTGGCTCAGTCACCCCAAGGCCAATGGTTACCAGGCGCTTCACGTCACGTTGATGAGCCATACCGGCCAGTGGATCGAAGTACAGATTCGTTCGGACCACATGGATGACGTAGCCGAGCATGGCTATGCCGCTCACTGGAAATACAAGAACGAGGGCTACGATGGTGACAATGAACTGAACACGTGGCTGAACTCCATCAAGGAAATTCTGGACGATCCGCAACCAGATACGCTAGACTTCCTCGATGCCATCAAACTGAATCTCTTTGCCTCCGAAATTCTGGTATTTACCCCCAAGGGCGAAATCAAGACCATGCCGGCCAATTCCACTGTGTTGGACTTCGCTTTCTCCATCCATACTTTCCTGGGCAGCCACTTCCTGGGCGCAAAGGTAAATCACAAACTCGTTCCCATCAGCTATCACCTCAAGAGTGGTGACCAGGTCGAAGTGCTCAGTTCCAACGAAGTGCACGTGCAGCGCGACTGGATTAATTATGCCCACACCGCCAAGGCCAAGGCCAAGATTCAGGCCCTGTTGCGCCGTGCCGACCGCGAAAAGCAGAAACAAGGCGAGCAGATGTTGTCCACGTTCCTCAAGCAGCACGACATTGAGCCGACTTCGGCAGTGTTCGAGAAGCTGGAGAAGTATCATTCCTTCCCTTCGCGCGAGGATTTTCTGTTGGCTTTGGGCGAAAAGTCGCTGGTATTGGGCGATGACGACATCAATTATTTGATGGGGAAGAAGGAGCATCTTTCTGCCACCAAGCGCTTGCTGCGCTATATACCCTTTATTGGCAGTGAGCTGAAGGATAACAAGGATGAAAATCGTGAGGTTTCCGCCGATGTCGAAAAATTTGTCCGCTCCATCGACCGCAAGAAGATTTTGATCCTTAATGAAGATAATCTCTCTTCCTGCATTCTTTCAAAATGTTGCAACCCCATTCCGGGCGACGAAGTCCTGGGATATATAACTCCCGACAATCAGCTCGAAATCCACAAGCGTAAGTGCAGCGAAACCGAGACCTACAAAAGTAAGTTTGGCAATCGTATCATTGCCGTCGACTGGGACATGCATCGCCTGATCAAGTTCGTCACCACCATCTATATCAAGGGTATCGATGCCCAGGGAATGCTTTGCTCCATTGCCGACGTCATTCATCGCCGGCTCAATATTTCCGTCAAGCGCATCACCATCGAAACGCAGGACGGCATCTTCGAGGGGCAAATTGACGTGTGTGTGTATGATACCTCCGACGTTGCTCGTATTTGCGAGGACTTACGGCAGATTGATAATGTCACTTCTGCCATTCGCATTGACTGATTCTTTTTTGTCAAAATTATAGCAGGCATCCGGCATGTTTTGTCCGGGTGCTTTTTATTACGTTCTAAGTCTGGCCGTGCCTTATTAGTAATTTTACGGAGTGATTTGTTCGGAAAATATTGGTAACTTTGGGATACAGGGGAGAAGGTTGAAGAATAGCGGTAGATTTGGTTTTGGAACGAGGTAGCATGGAAAAAAATCTTTCGCGGCTCGGAAAAAATTCTTCGAGCCGCGGAAAATTTTTTTCGAGCCGCGGAGTTTAGGAGCAATGTTTTCCGGAGAGTCCGTCAGGGTATGGCGGGGGGTGTAGCCGGATGCTGGAAGGGTGTTCCAAACATCTGTATTTTTATGTTTAAGGGCATAAAGGTGCAAAAAACCGTCTGAAAAATTTGGCAAATAGCATTGAATGGTCTAGATTTGCATTTGCGTCCCGACAGGGAAGCGGGCCCTGCGCCTTTGTAGGAACAAAAAAGTGCG
>ENA-UONW01000713-UONW01000713.1-human-gut-metagenome-genome-assembly--contig:-CS52-NODE-713-length-46957-cov-17.911880_pt1 | contig 46957 bp, 43 predicted proteins | sample MGYA00242463_ERZ724010 | MGnify/ENA metagenome assembly ERZ724010 | reverse complement strand
TCCAAACAAAAGGACGCTGAAGATCAGGCAGACCGATGCGGCCATTGCGTACATCTTTGACCAAATCCCCGACCTTACTGGGGATATTCTTAAACAGTTCTTTTCCCATCTGGATCCTCCGAAAAGCAACGCTATGGTTGCTGCATTTTCTCTATATAAGTCTACCATAAGTGGTGTCCGTTATAGTGGACACTTAGGATTTCAATTTGTATGTTCTATTGCGGTTGCCGCCTTCGGTAATAATGATTTCTTCTTTCACCATTTTTGTAAGCACTGCTCTGGCACGAGGACTGCTGATCTCCAACAGATCCGCAATCGTTTTACAATCCGCTTGAATCTCGCGGGTCAAGTATTCGATGACGGATTGTTTTTGTCTGCTGTAAATTGTGGAATTGCTTGCCTTTATCGCTTGCTTTTTATCGCTTGCCTTTTCAAAAACGAGCGATAAAATCGTTCTTTCCGGTTCAATCTGTTCTGTGACAGAGGGCATTGCCCACCCCTGCTCACGCCAGGCGCCAAAAATGAGGGGGATACCGCTGCCAGAGCGCTCACCGATATCGATCAGATTGAACATCTTCAGCATGGTCCCGTTGCGGGGGTCGGATACGCCGCCGCTTTTCGCTGCGTCGACCTCGATGCGGAAACCGCCGGGATTCGCCATGGTGATGGAATCACGCTTTTTGATGATGACCAGGCCTTGTCTGCCGTAATAATCGGCATGAACCAGGCAATTTGCCAATGCTTCCCGGAGTGCCTGATGCACAGGGGTATCATCCACTCTGGTGCCGCCATCCATTTTAAACGGCACCTTAATGTCCTGAATCAGCTTGTTATAGACGCGGAAATAGAAGTCGTACACATTGCCGCTCCAGTCGCCGGAGGAAGATATGATACGGTCAGTCCAACGGGTATCAGCGTCATACTGCTCCTGGTAATCCAGAAAGTAAGTGTTGAATTCACGCACAATGTCATACTCGTTGCCGAACATGAGAAGTCCTGCAGAGGTGGGATGCTTTTTCCCATCAGAGCCGATACCGACAGCACCCAGCTTCAGGAGGAAATCTTCATCCTCCAAGGCTTCCCACACATGGCCGGGGCGGGAGAGGCGCATTCTCTGGCGATAACTGCGGATGCTTTCTTTGTTGAACACCGTCAAGTCCATTTCGCTCAGAATGAGCATGTCTTGCGTTTTCACGGATGCGTCCCGCACCATGGCCTGATATTCCTCCTTGGTGCAGCGATAGTCGCCCTCACCGTTACGGCGGTATGTGCAGAGCGGATTTCCGTCCACATACACCGGTTTATAGGAGCGTTCCGCGCGGGGAACATTGATGACCACGATATGATTGCCGTCGACTTCCTGCACAAATACATCCTTGGAGGACAGCACATTCACGCTGGTCTTGTTGGGATTGTTGACGATGTCCCAGAACTCCTTGATGAGTCTGTCAGGGTCTGGCAGATCTACCGTGTGCAAGGATTTATCCGCCCATTCTTCCACGCCCAACAGGATAATGCCGCCGTGGGTATTGGCAAAAGCGGAATAGGTTTCCCAAATGCTCTTGGGAAGCCCGCCAAGGGCTTTCTTGGCCTCAATACGGTTATTCTCCCGATATTGCTCGATTTTGGAAAAGTCAATCATGGTTTTCCTCCTTTACGAGCTCTATGATATCGCAGAAGTCGCAATCCAGCACGGTACAGATTTTCATCAGGATTTCTGTACTGACATGCTGGTTCTTGCCCAGTTTGGCAAGGGCGGTCGTAGACATACCGGTAGCCAGACGCAGATCCTTCTTTTTCATATTTTTATCGATCAGGAGCTTCCACAGCTTGTTATAACAAATCGTCATTGTAACACCTCATCCCCGGAGTATACACTAATACAGGTTAATTTTAGCATAGATGCGCTATTTTGTCTATCAAAAATCCATTTTTCAGATCTGTGTTTTCGATTTCAGAGAGAATATTTCGAATCATCTGGTCACGATGAAAAAGCCACGGAAGCGTTCCGATTCGCTCCCACGGCTATTTCATTGTTTATGCGGCTCAATTTTTGAGGTCAACCCATGATGCCGATTTTATTGCCGTTCTCGTACATATCCTCGGCGTACTCGACATGGTTGGGACCTTCGCTTTGTATCCAGCCAAAGCCGGGGACATAGACCATGTCGCCAGACGGAGGTTCAATGGTTGTTTTAGCTACGTGCGGTTCTGCAGCTTGCTCCGGGGCGAGACCATAAGACACTTCCGGGACAGGTTCTGGCTCCGGTGCGGACTGGACTGCGGGTGTTTCCGCAGGTGCTGACTTCGGTTCCGTGACGGCCTCCTGGGTCTGTTCCGGCTGTGGAATCGCAGTCTTTTCTTTCTCTGACGGAAGTGCCGTTTCGGCTTCTGTTTTGAGTTCCACAACGGCCGCTTCTGGGACGATCACGGCGGGTGTTTCCCCGACCGTTTCGGCCTGCGGCCACATGGCGGCGCACAGGGCCAGACAGGCGGTAATCGCCGCGGCGATGATGATACGCTTTTTCATTTTGTTTCCTCCTCTTTGGATGTAAAATGATTGAGTTCTGTGGGCAACTCACCTTTTGCGGAATAGCTATCAGAACTTCAGAAGACTATCCAGAATATTTGCCGCCTGCTGCAGTTCGCTCTGGGTGGCTTTATCAGGCATTTCCTCATCCTTTTTTGCTGTGCGGGGCAGATAGGGTTCATAGTTCTGCCGGGTGATCGTGGGGCGGTAGTGTCCAAGCATCTGCGCCAACTCCTTGGCATCCATGCCGTTCTTTAGAGCAAGGATGGCGCAGGTATGGCGGAGATCCGTGAATCGGATATGGTCGATGCCCGCTTCCCTGATGATCTCCTTGTGCATCCGGCGCACCATCTGCGGCGAGTAGGGTTTCAGTGTGGCCGGGTGCATAAACATGAGTGGGCTGCTGGGGTGCTTGCTGTGCTCCATGATGAGAAGGTCGACCACCTCCGGGGTCAGCCTTATTGACCTCGTCTGGCTACCGTACTCCACCAGCTCACGCCGTTCCACCGCACGTTTTTCCGCGATGGTCAGCGTCCTTTTTTTCATATCCAGGTCACTCCATTTCAGGGCGATGAGCTCGCCTTGGCGAATGCCTGTCGTCAGCGCCAACATGAACATGGGGAGGTAGCCCAATTGCTCGGCAGCGTCCAGATAGTCCTCCATCTCCAGAGGCGTCATGATATCTGCCTTCACCGTCGTGGATTTGCGGTAGTGGAACGACTTGGCAGGATTCTCTGTTATGAGGCCATCCCGGATGGCCTGGTCCAGACATTGCTGAAGCAGGCGGTGGATGTGCCGCATGGTTTCTTCGCCCAGACCGGAGCTGCCGGGTCGATGATTGCCGAAGCGCCGCCGCTCCTCCAAAAATTCTCCGACCATCTCCGATGTCAATTCAGAGAGCGGTATGTCACCCAAACCGGGGAGAATATGGTTTTTGAATACATAGTTGTGTGCTGCATAGGTGGTCGCCCTGCTTTGGTGCCTGTCGTAGGCTTCCTGCCAGAAGCTGATGTATTCTCGGAGCGTCATATTCCCACCTCCATGCACTGACGCTGTAAGTCTCGAAAGGCCACCCATGGGAGCCTGGCCTGTTTGAGTATTTTCTTGTGTAAATAGTAGAACTCGTGGAGCTTGTACGGCGCTTCGGTTTTGGGGTTACAGAACACATAGGGCGAGTTGGTTTCCGGCATCCGTGTCAAGAGATACGCCCCTTTCTCATTGAGCGTAAGCAGGCGTTGACCTCTGAGGATGTACTTGTAGCGGACATGAAAATCGGCCCACGACAAGGTGATCAGTTCACATTGCCGCAGGCCGCTTGAAAGTCCTGTATAGATGATGGGGAGTACGCCGAGCTGTTCTGCCGCGTTCAGGTAACGCTGGAGCTGCCCCAATCGCAGAGGGGCTGTTTTGTATTCCTCTGCCTTGGGCTCCCGGCAGAGCCGCACCGGGTTGTAGGGAATGAGTTGGTCCTGTGCCGCTTCATCCATACACCGGCGCAGGAGCAGGTGGACACACCAGACGCTTCTGGCGCCGAGTCCCTGGCTTCGCAGGCTGTTGTAGAAATCCGTTACCACCTGCTCCGTCAGGTCAGAGAGTGCCACACTCCCGATACCGGGGAGGATGTGGCTGTAAATCAGATTGCGGTACCCGCCCTCGGTGTTGCCGTTCCATTTGCGTCGGTTAGCGGTGAACCAGTGGCCGCACCATTGCCCAACCGTCAGCTTGTTTTCTTTCTGCATATCATCGCCTCCTTTTGGCAAACGAACAATATCACAGAAAGCAGGAAATAGCTACTGAAAGAACAGAATATTTGCAGAAGAAAACTATTCAGAATAATGCCGTTATTGTTCGGAATAATATAGTTGATTTTATTCAGAATAGTGGTTATAATGTTCCTAACGAACTGCAATGGAGGTATTCCAATATGACGATCAAAGAAGCGGCTGCCGCTTGGGGCATTACTGAACGGCGGGTCAATGAGCTTTGCAAGACCGGACGTATCTCCGGCGCATATAAGGAGGGCAGGCAGTGGTTTATTCCGGACGGCACTCAAAAACCGATGGACAAGCGTGGCCGCCGGAGTGCTGTGAAGCCCGCAGAGTCATCCGTGCGCAAACCTTTGCCTATCGGTGTGTCTGATTACCGGGATGCCTGCAAGAACTACTACTATGTGGACAAGACCCTGATGATCAAGGAATTTCTGGATGAGCGCCCCAAGGTATCCCTGTTCACCCGCCCCAGACGTTTTGGCAAGACGCTGAACATGGACATGCTCCGCACATTCTTCGAAAAGACGACCGAGGACACATCCGTTTACTTCAGAGATAAGAAAATCTGGTCCTGCGGAGAATCCTATCTTGCCCACCATAGAAAGTACCCTGTGATCTTCCTGTCCTTTAAGGATGTTAAATACACCTCTTGGGAAGAAACCTATCAGACGCTCCAAAAGCTGATCGCGCAGGAATTCCGCCGTCACGATGAATTGGCCTCCAGTTCTGCGCTCAGTAATTACGAAAAAGAGGAATACTCCATTCTCGCAACAGAAGCTGCTGATGAAGTGGATTATCAAATGTCCCTGCGGACATTGACGCTGCTGCTTCATAAGCACCATGATGTTGCCCCCATCGTCATCATTGACGAATACGATACTCCCATCCAGCAGGGACATGTGAACGGTTTCTATGATACTGTCATTGGATTTATGCGCAATCTGTTCTCCGGTGGCCTGAAGGACAATCCGCATCTGAGCTATGGTTTCCTGACCGGCATCCTGCGTGTTGCCAAGGAAAGTATCTTCAGCGGCCTGAACAACCTGAAGATCAACTCGATTTTAGACGAGCGCTACAGTGAATATTTCGGCTTCACTTCAAGCGAAGTACATGAGATGGCGGACTACTATCATGCTTCTGATAAATATCAGGAGCTTTGCGAGTGGTATGATGGTTACCTTTTCGGCAATACCGAGATTTTTAATCCCTGGTCTGTCATTGGATACTTCAATAATAACTGCCGTCCCAAAGCGTTCTGGCAGTCTACCGGAAGCAATGACATCATCCGCGAGGTGCTGGCTTCTGCAACGCCGGATATTATGGAGCGTCTGGAACTGTTGATGAAGGGCGAGTCCTTTGTCACGCACATTGACACGGGTGTCATTTATCCGCAGATCCAGAATGATCCGTCCTCTGTTTACAGCTTCCTGCTGGTGGCAGGTTATTTGAAGGCTGTGAGCTGCGACCAGTCTTACGGCGAGGATTATATGTGCGAAGTGGCTCTGCCCAACAAAGAGATTTCTTTCGTCTACAGCAAGGAGATCCTCTCTCAGCTTGAGAATATTATTCCTCGTTCCGTTGCTGTTGCTATTCAGGAAGCTATCTACAAGGTAGATAGCGACTCACTGCAAAAAACCTTGGAGAAGTTTCTGCTCCAAACAATAAGTTTCCACGATGCTGCCGACGAAACATTTTACCATGGTCTGATATTGGGTATGTGCGCTGTGATGGACAACAGCTATCGCATTACCTCCAATCGCGAAGCTGGTGATGGACGATTTGATATTCAGATGCTTCCTTTGAATAAGCGGCTGCCTGGTATTCTGATTGAATTAAAGGCCGGGAAAGACCGCTCTGAAGCACAGCTTGAAGACCTTGCTAATGTTGCCTTGCAACAGATTAACGACCATGCATACAGCGTTGATCTGCAGGCAATGAATGTTACGTCAATTATAAAAATCGGCATTGCATTCTCAGGCAAAAGAACACGTATTGCTGCCGAAAGGCAAAACATCGAATAAACATCTTCGCTCAGCAGGCTGGCTATCATCCAAGTCAGCCTGCTGTTTCTTTGTCATCGCGCTTATTTCTTTGTTTATGCGGCGCAATTTCTGAGCTGTTCGCTGTGACAAAATGCCCGCCACCAGAGCCAAACCAGGTCGGAAGCACTTTTAATATACAGAATTCAATCCCACACAAATCCCAAAAGCCGAAAGCGGTGGCTGAAATAAACAGGCCAATAGAGTTCCAAAGAGGAACCACAGGAGTGGCGGAAAGTGCCAAAGAGTGCGCAAGACCCCTCGCTGAAAGTTCAGACATAGGTTTGGGATCAAGAGACCGGGCGTTCGAGTCGCCCCACTCGGACCAAAATCCCTCTGAAATCGTTGATTTCAGAGGGATTTTTCTTATCTTTGTCTATTGCGGCGCAGATGTCGAGCTTGTCATTCTCAACATATCTTTTCGACAAGCGCAGACTTAATATTGTAATTTTTGCCGAATTGCGGTATAATTAATTAACGGTAGGCTTTCGTGACACTAAGGCAGCCGTATGGGTATCCCATACGGTTTTTTACATTATATTATTCTAAGGAGAACATAAAAATGGCAGAAGCGAAGTACATTTTCGAAAAGCTCACGCCTATAACTGACAGCGATATTAGTGTCTATGAGTCAGCCATAGATTTTGTTTTTGAAAATAACGATGTTAAAAATATTGCCCTTTCGGGTGCTTATGGCGCAGGAAAGAGCAGTGTGCTCGCCTCCTATAAATCAAGCCATCCCGACACAAAGTTTTTGCATATTTCTTTGGCACACTTTCAAGACGATCAAAACAATGCCAGTTCTGATGCACCTATTAAAGAATCAATCCTTGAGGGCAAAATTCTCAATCAACTAATCCACCAAATTCCAGCGGAAAAGATTCCCCAAACCAATTTTAGAGTAAAGAAATCTACTGGGAATGGCGCTATCATTTGCTATACTATAGCGACTGCGTTTTTCTTGTTATTTTTATTACATATTCTATTTTTCGACAATTGGTCGCAGTTTGTTGGCACTCTTCCCGATGGAATAATTCAGCGTTTTCTAAGCCTATCCACCGCCAATATGTCGCTCCTTTTTAGTGGTATCGGCTGCTTTGCCATAGCTTGTTTCTTCTTTTTCCGAATTCTTTTGGTCCAAAAGAATAAAAGCATCTTTAAGAAGCTTAGTTTTCAGGGAAATGAAATCGAGGTTTTCGAGGAAAGTGACGATTCCTATTTTGATAAATATCTCAACGAAGTGTTGTACCTCTTTGAAAATGTTCAAGAAAATGTAATTGTGTTTGAAGATATGGATCGTTTCGACGCAAGCAAAATTTTCGAACGGCTGCGTGAAATTAATACCCTCGTAAATCTCCAGCGAGAGAAAGAAAATAAACCCATCCTCCGTTTCTTCTATTTGCTTCGGGATGACATTTTCGTTTCTAAAGACCGAACAAAGTTCTTTGACTGTATTATTCCGGTAGTTCCAGTTGTTGACAGCTCCAATTCCTACAACCAGTTTATTTCACATCTCGAGAAGAACAATCTGCTCTCAAAATTCAACGAAGGGTTTTTACAGGGCATATCTTTGTATGTGGATGACATGCGGTTGCTCAAAAATATCTGTAATGAATTTTTAATCTATTACAACAGGCTGAATACAACCGAACTTGATTACAACAAAATGTTTGCGCTAATTACCTACAAAAATCTGTTTCCGCGAGATTTTGGCGATTTACAGCTCAACAAGGGGTTTGTATATGCTCTTTTTGATAATAAGCCAAATTTCATTTCGCGTGCATGTGATGAACTAAAGTCCAAGATTGATAAAACGCGAAAACGTATTGCAGATGCAAACAATGAGCTCGCAACATCGGAATATGAATTGGGACTTATATTTCAGCCCAAAAGGGGTTATTATTCTCGATTGAGCAGCTCTGATCAAGCTGATTATGACAGAAGGTTACAAGCGATTAATGACAGGAATAATAATGTTATCCGAGACTTAGAAGAGACTATAGTTACATATGAAGAGGAACTTCGGAAAATTGGATGTGCCCCGCTTGCTTCGCTTATAACCAGAGAAAATGTTGAAGAAGTGTTCAACCTAACAGTCACCAACGAAATCGGGGAAGAAAATGATTTCAGTGAAATCAAGAGCAGCGAATACTTTGCTCTCGTTAAGTACCTCATCCGAAAGGGGTACATTGATGAAACCTATGCAGACTATATGACTTATTTCTACGAAAATAGTCTCTCTCGTATTGATAAGACTTTTCTGCGTAGCATAACAGACAAAAAGGCAAAGCCCTACACCTACGAGCTAAAATCGCCAGAAATGGTTTTTTCCCGTTTGCAGCCGAACGATTTTGATCAAGAAGAAACGCAGAACTTTATTCTTTGCGATTATCTCTTGAGCGAAAAAAGCAGCTCAGAGCATTTGGCGCACTTTATCTCACAACTTCGAGATTCTAAGGCATATCCATTTGTCTCTCAGTACTTTAACTGCACGTCATACATGTCCCGCTTTATCCAAGTTTTTAACGAACAATGGCCGTCTTTGTTTGTGGACATGCAAGCTGATTCTGGTTTCAGCAAAGAACAATTACGTCTTTTTTCTGTGCATACCCTGCATTTTGTAGATTCCACCACACTGGACAAGGTCAATGAAAACTCAGTCCTTACAGAGTATATTAATGCGGCTAACGACTATTTGGCCATCCAATCCCCTCAAGTTGAAAAGCTAATATCTGCATTCCAGCAATTGAATGTTTGTTTCCCTGAAATTAACTATGATTATTCTAACAAAGGCCTCATACTGGCTGTATATGAAAATAATCTGTACGAGTTGAATTTCAAAAATATTGCAATGTTCTTGGAAAAACTGTGGGGGATCGATGACTCCGAAAATATTATACACCGAAATTATACCATCATCAGCAGCGACAAGACTTCTCCTCTTTATAAGCGCATTGATTGCAATATGTCCAAGTATGTCGATATTGTTCTGCGGGAATGCAGCGGAAAGATCATTGATGACGAATGTGTTGTTATAGACTTACTGAATCGCACAGACATAAGCAACTCGCAAAAAGAAGAATATATCAAACCTTTGATTACTCCCTTACATATGTTATCTGCCGTAAGAGATCATTCGATTTGGGCATCGCTACTTGATACCGACATTCTTATTCGTTCCGAACAGAATGTACTGGATTATTTCTGCGTTAAAGGCAAGCTTGATGTTGGGCTTATCAGTTTCATAAACAGTGCGAATCATCTTTTAGACTTTTCTTCCACAAATATTTCGCTCACAGAAGATCAAAGCAGCTCTTTATTCAGCGAAACTATAGTTTGCAACGAAATTCTTGATACTCAATATGCCAGCATACTAAAGTCTCTCCAACATTATGACGAGGCTTTCAATATCCCCAATATCCAAGAATCTAAAGTAAATATTCTGATATGCCATAATATAATCCGGATGAACCCAGATACTCTAAAATATATGCGTAACGAATACCCTTCCGTTATTCCCTTCTTTATTGAGAAAAATATTGATGAATATGAGCGGATGATGAGTTCTGAGCTGTTTATTCAATCCGAACTTTTGGAGATACTATCTTGGAACATCTCTGATGCTATCAAGCTTAAGCTTTTGGAGTTTTCCGATGACGAAATCTCAATAATCGGAAAAAACTATTCGACACAAATTTGTGTATATATACTTACACACAATTTGGAACAAGAAGATATGGGAGTTCTTTACAAGGTCTATAGTGATCAGCAAGCCGAAATCCAGAAAATAATTCTTGAAAATGCAATGGTGAATATTGAGGAAATTATTCTGGATCCAAATATTGCAGATAAATCACTAAAAGAGAAAATTCTCATAGATTCTAATTTAGCTTTCGAAAAACGGGTAAATCTTTTTGTAGCCATGCTTCCGTATATAGAACAAGATGAAGCGTGTAAGTATCTATCGGCACTTAATCTTCATGAGTATGTCAGGATATTCGATTCCCACAACAAGCCTAAGTTTGAAATAAATCAGCAAAGCGAAATCATACTTGATGCATTTAAGCAAAAAGGCTGGATATTCGAGTATGTCGAAGATGAAAATCGTCCCGGTTATTATAAGATTCGTAGACGGGAACCACGGAAAAATGAAAAAGAGTAAACATAGGAGCGGTTTATCCATGGATAAGCCGCTCCTATAATATCCTCGTCCTTATATCATTTTATACTTCGGTTCTTCCACGAAGTTAATATGGAGAAATCAATCGGAACTGCAAAAAATGATTGAGTTTTTCTTCTTTCCCCGTTTGCCATTCTTCTCCTCTGGCGGGCTTCCATCGCCCTCGCCCAAATCCATCAGCCGCTGTGCTTCCACGATCTCCGCTTTCATCTCTACGATCAGCTCCTTCAGTTTCTCCTCGCACTCCTCGCGGGTGTGGGCATAGACATTGCGGGCATGCTTTTTGCCGTCGGGCCACTTGGGGGAGTAGCGCCCTTCGAAGAGGTGGTCGTTGATCTCACTGACGCAGCCGGTGTCGGATCTGCGCTTGCGGCCCACATAGGGCTTGAAGTCGGTCATTCTCGGCTTTTCCGCCTGGGCCGGGGCAGTTTCCTGCCCCGGCTCTGAAGCGTCCTCCTGCGGCGCTGCTTTGCCGATGCCGCGGTCAATGTTGGCGGCGGCCGTGAGCCGCATGTCGTCGGTGATGTGGGTGTAGATGTCCAGCGTGGTGGCCGCCGACACATGGCCCAGCATAGCCGAGAGCGTTTTCACATCCATGCCGTTTTCCAGCGCCAGCGTTGCGAATGTATGACGCAGATCATGAAATCGAACATGCTTGCACCCTGCGTGCTCCAGAATGAGCTGCGGTCTGCGGCGCACCACGCCGGGTGTAATGGGACAGTCCTCCTTCACCGGCGACGGGAACATCCAGCGGGAATCCACCGTCTTTTTGTATTCCCGCAGCACCGCCACCACCGCAGGCGGCAGAACGATCTTGCGGACGGAGTTCTTCGTCTTGGGCGTGCTGATTTGAAGTTGGCCCCGCACATCGTAGACCTGCTTGTTCACATTCAGCACGCCGATTTTGAAGTTCAGGTCGTCCCACTGCAGCGCCATGAGCTCGCCCCGGCGCAGGCCGGTGGCTAAGTCCAGAAGGAAGACTTCGTAGTAGCCCTCGAACTTCGCCTGAATGAGGAACCTTTGAAGTTCCTCCCGCGTCAGCACCTGCATCTCCCGTGCCTTTTTCGGCGGCAGCTTGCAGCCGATGGCCGGGTTCACACGGATCAGCCCATCCTGCACCGCCTTCTCCAATGCGGAGCGGCAGGTGGCGTGACACATACGCACCATTCGGTCGGACAGCCCTTCGCCGTACTTGTCGGCGAACCGCTTCCGGCCGCTTTTCTTGAGCCGACCGTAGAACTGCTGCAGGTCGTTCTGTGTCAGCTTGTTCAGCGGGATGTCCCCGATCTCCGGGATGATGTGCAGGCGGATGCGGCTCTCGTAGGTCTCCTGCGTAGTTGGGCGGATCTTAGACTTGGAGTGATTCTCGTACCAGTATGTCAGCCAGTCCCCGAAGGGCATCTCGGGACGAACCTTCTCCGGCTTCAGCCCGCCGCATTCCTCCTTGAGCTTTTGGAGCTTCTCGACGCACTCCTTCTTGGTTTTAGCGAGAACATTTTTCGTCTTGGGATAGCCGTTATCGTCATAGCCGATGACGATGCGCCCCTCCCACCGACCGTCTTTGCGCTGTCTTACGGTTCCGTCGCCGGCTTTTCGCTTTCTTGCCACGGTTTCAACTCCTTTCCGAAGATATCTTCCATGAAGCCGCCCACGATGCCAGAGGCTGTCTTCTGCATATCTGATGTGACATGGGTGTAGGTATCCAGCGTGAAGGAGGCGTTGGTGTGGCCCAGGATGCCGGACAGGGTTTTGGCATCTACGCCGCTGGTGAGGGCGTGGGTGGCGAAGGTGTGACGCAGATCGTGGAAGCGAATGCTGGGGAGTCCTGCCCGCTGGAGCATTATCTTCATGTGGCGATACGCCGCGTTGGGATCGACGGGATCTTCCGGCTTCACCGGATCAGGGAATATCCATTGGCTGATGGCATCCACTTTTCGCCGCCGTAGGATTTCAGTCACGCTGTGCGGCAGAATGATGGTACGCATACCTTGATTGGTCTTCGTCTCGCCGACGGTGTATTCGCCCCTCCGCTGGCTGTGGAGAGTGCGGCACACCTTCAGCGTCCCGGCATTCCCGTCGAAGTCGCTCCACTGCAGACCGCAGATCTCACCGCGGCGCAGGCCGGTCATCAGCTCCGTCTGGAAGAAGTCTCGCCACACCTCGTCCTGCTCCACCACCGCGAGAAAGGTGTCCAGCTCCTCGCCGGTCAGGATACGCTTGGGCTTGTAGTTGGGCTTGGGCGCCGTTGTCCCCTCAGTAGGATTTCTGGGAATGACATGGGCCTGCACCGCGTCCTTCAGTGCGGCGTGGAGGGTGGAGTGAATGTGGCGCACCATGGAGTCGGAGAGCTGATGCCCCATCTCGGGATGCTCGTGGATGCGCCCCTCCGTTTTCAGGCGGCGGTACATCCGCTGGATGTCCTGCTGGGAGAGGAGGGAGATCTGCTTGTCGCCCAGTTGCGGCTTGATGTAGTATTCGATGTAGCGGCGGTAGCCCTCGAGGGTACCGGGCCGCACCGTACCCGCCTTGTACTCCGTGAGCCAGCGATCCAGCCACTGGCCCAGCGTCATCCGGCTGTCCTCGGTCAGCTCCACATCCCGGTAGCACTCGATGTTCTGGTGCAGCTTGTCCAGCAGAGCTTTTTGGGTCTTGGCATACACATGACGGAACAGTGGCTCGCCGTTTTCCCGGTGGCCGATGACGATGCGACCCTCCCAGCGGCCATCGTCGCGCTTTCGCACCATGCCGTCACCGGCAGGTCTTCGTTTTGCCATTAAGGTCACCTCCTTGCAGCAACACAACATACCACAAGCTGCGGGGGAAAGCTACTGAAAGATTTCCTTTTCTTTGCTTACGGCGCGGCAGATTTTGCACCGCTTACTCCTCCCGATGGAACAGCAGCACATCCCGAAAGGAGATGTTGCCATGGGTGGAGGCCACCTCCCGGACGCTGCTGCCGCGCATTTTGTTGTACTCGTCCCGGGTCATATCTATGTCGCCGCCCAGCAGGTGGTTGGTCATGTTGTGCTCCACCACCAGTTTGAACAGCAGCTTACCCAACCTGTCGCCGAACACGCCCAGTGTGCCCTCCAGCATCTCCTGCAGTGCACGGGGCAGGTATGCGACCGACCGTTCGGCGTGCAGGCGGCCACAATACTGCCGCAGGGCCTTCTCCACAAACTCATTGCGGGTGGGGCAATTGTCCAGCTTATAAAATGCGTCCACTTCCTGCCACACTTCGTCTGACAGCCACACGGAGTGACGGCTTTTTCCGTTGTTGTCCATTAAAAATTCCTCCTTTTTCGTATGTCTGCGCCGCCCGAAACCCTTGAAAACACGGGGCAAACGGGCATTTTCCCAAAGAATAGCGCCAAAGCATATTGGGAGCCCCTAAATCAGCGTCAATCTCAAAATCCCGCACCCCCCCGTGGCAGCCCGCACTGCGGGCTGCCGTGAACGGCATAGGTGCGGAAAAGCGCCAATGCCTTTCTCCTGCCCCGATTTCGGCGCACCGAAAATCGGTCCGAAACTGCTCAAAAGCCCTGGGGGTGCTATCTTCACCCGCTTTCGCTCCGGTGAGGTCACACAGTGGCTCACAGGGGCGAAGGCGGGGCTTCTGCGGCCTGTTTGGCCAGCGTATCTTGTATGCGACGGCGCTCGGCGGCGGCTTCCGCTTTGGCCAGCTGCCGCCGGTTGAACTGCTCCACGGCCTGCTCCGGCGGGAGGATCGTGTAGAGCAGGGAGCCGTTTCGCCTGCGGCCATTTTTCAGCGTGACGGTGGTGTGCTCTGTGCGGATGAGCCCCTTTTCCTCCAGCTGACGGACATATTTTGCAACGGTGTTGCGGCTCATGCCTACGGCCTCGCCGATGGTGCGGTAGCTGGGGTAGCACTGGTAGGCGGTGCGGTTTTCGCAGTACATGAGAAAGGAGTACACAGCGATTTCACCGGGGGACAGGCCCAGCCGGCAAAGGACTTTCGGCAGGGGGTAGTAGTTTCGGGCGGGCGTTTGCCACGGCAGGGTGCGCTTCATCGGGCACCTCCCGTCTGCCGGTCTACCCAGCGGCAGAACTTTTCCTTGGGGACGACGATGCGATTGCCTATGCGCAGGGCCGGGAAGCCCTCTTCGTGCATGAGCTCGTAGGCGCTGGAGAGGGAGATGCCCAGGAGCTTGGCCGCCATTTCTGCGTTGAGGAACAGCGGAAGTTGGTCGTAGTCGGTGTAGTCAGATCGTTTCATAAAACACTCCTTATTTCAAATTCAGAGAAAAAGAACTTGCGTTTCGGAGGCCTCTCTGTTAGACTTGTGGCAGATGGCGTCTGCGTTTTCCGAAGCGCGGCGCGCCGCTGGACTGTTGCCGCAGTTCGGCGGCTTTCTTTTTGGATGGAATGGTGGATGGGCTGCCCCCCTTTCATAGACGGAATATACCCGATTGACAATATTACTCTTATCGGGTATTATGAGTATAACAGATAAAAACGCATTTGCAAGGCGTTTCGGAAATATCGGCACGCACGCAAAAAATCAATCGGGTATGGAGGGGCAACTATGTTTCGGATGAGCCATGACGCAGTGGATTTCTTTTCCGCCGACTTCACATCGGCGGGCGTGATCGTGGCGGGGGAGGAGTACCCGCTGGGATATTTTGCGGCGGCGGCGCTGGAGGTGTCGGGGCAGCTCGCCCTGGATATAGGCGCTGCGGCCAAGGAATTTGCCGCCGAGGCGCAGATGTTTTTCGCCGCCCGGGACCCGTCCAGCGCCGGGATCGCCAACGAGGCGTTTCGGCGGCTGTGGCATCTGCTGCAGAAGCTGCCGCTGTATGAGCTTCTTTTGCGGCGGGAGGATGCGCCGTCCTGCTTCACCAGCGACGAGGACTGCCGGGAGATGTGGGACGAGATGATGACCCGAGGGACGCAGGCCCACGACGACTATGCGCACTGGATAGCCCGGCTCAGCCGGATCGGACAGGACTTGAGCGACTTCCGGCGCAACACCCAGTGGATGCTGTCTGCGTATTTTGAGGGCTTGCCCTCTTGCAAGCGGGAGAACTATATCGACGCCTATGGCCGCTTCAAGGATGGGATCGGGAAGGCAAAGCTGGTGGATATGGACGAGGAATCCGACCCGTTCTACGACCCGCCCGTGGCGACATTCCGCTTTGATTTCCCGGCGCACATATCCTTTATCCCGTACCGGGACGAGAAAACCGGGAAGCCGAAGATGGCGGAGCGCTCCACTTTTGACGACTTGATTGCTTTTTTCTACTTGGACTTGACGAGGGGGATTGCCGCAGGGAATCTGCCCCGTAGGTGCAAGAATTGCGGACACTGGTTCGTGGCCGTGGGCGGGTATAACACCCAATATTGCGACCGCCCCATCCTCGGCCAGCACAGCAAGACCTGCCGCAGCGTGGGCGCCCATGAGACGGCGAAACGGAAACTGCGGGAGGCCGCCGCCAAGGAGTATGCCCGCACCTATAACCGCCTAAAGGGCCGGAAGCAGCGGGGCACTATCTCCACCGATGAATGGAATCACATCGTCGCCGTGGCGGAGGAGCTGCGCGCAGCGTTTCAGGCAGGAGAGATGGCGGAGTCGGAATATTGCCGGAAGCTGAAGGCGCTGTGAGGCGGAAAAGAAAAAATAAAGCGCTGCCCCCGGTCATTCCTTTGACCGGGGGCAGCGCCTATTCTATGCTTATAGCGTGGCAGAAATTGAGCTGTGTGGTGGCTTGAAGTTGCCTGAAATTATCTACCCCTTTTCTTCACATCCTCATCAATACGGCGTTTCCAGTCGGCGCTGAGAGGTTGGGCCGATCGAACGCTGCACACGGCGGCGCTGATAACCTCATAGTTCAGCGCCGTGCCCTCCTCGTCGCACTTGTAGTTCACCGCCCGGTCGGCGTCAATACCGAAGCGGGCTGCCTCCTTGGCTGCGTCGATGTTGGCGCCCAGGAACAAAAAATCCCATCCGTATTTTTCCTTCTGACGCTCGATCATGCGCCGCACCGTCTCGTAGTTATAGCGGCGGCTGGCGTTTTCATAGCCGTCGGTGGTGATGATGAACATCGTCTTTTCCGGCACATCCTCCCGGCGGGCGTACTTGTGGATGTTCCCAATGTGGTGGATGGCCCCACCTACGGCGTCCAGCAGCGCCGTGCAGCCCCGGGTGAAATACTCCTTCTCCGTCATGAGCGGCACCTTGGCAAGGGGCAGGCGGTCGTGGATGACCACGCTCTCATTGTCAAACAGCACGGTGGAGACCAGGGCCTCGCCCGCCTCCTGCTTTTGCTTCGCAATCATGGAGTTGAAGCCGCCGATGGTGTCCGCCTCCAGCCCCGCCATGGAGCCGCTGCGATCCAGGATGAAAACCAATTCTGTCATAATGAAAACCCTCCTTCGTTTGATTGCGCTCTCATTGTAGCGCAGCCGAAGGAGGGTTTGGTCGCCTGTGGGGCGACATTTATGAAATTTTCAGATGGCTCTCCCACTCGGCTTCTTTGAAGCCCACCAGCACGAAGTCATTGCCCACCAGCAGCGGGCGCTTGACCAGCATGCCGTCTGTGGCGAGGAGCTTCAGCATCTCGTCCTCGCTCATAGTGGGGAGCTTATCCTTCAGCGCCATGGACTTATAGAGGAGACCGCTGGTGTTGAAGAATTTCTTGAGCGGCAGCCCGCTGCGCCGATGCCACGCAGACAGCTCCTCATAAGTTGGATTTTCCATTTTGATGTCTCGGAATGTATAAGAAATGCCGTTCTCGTCCAGCCACTTCTGCGCCTTCTGGCAGGTGGTGCATTTGGGGTAGCAGATAAAAGTCATGGTGTTACGCTCCTCGTTATAAAAATATATTTTCCTCACGCCCCCAACAGGCTCTGATCAAAGGCAAACAGCGCCTCATTTATTTCAAAAATATCATACTTTTTCCGCCCGATAAAATACTCGATGATCACATCGAATTTGCTACTGGCACTGAGGGCATAGCCCGCCCGGGCGATGAGGTCGCGGGTCTCGTCCAGGTTCAGCTCCAGGGCGATGGCAAAGGCGATGGCCGTGGACTTGGAGGGCTTGTAGTCCGGATTGTTGCGGATCTTGGAGAACAGCTTGCGGTCCACATTGGCCTTTTTGTAGATTTCGGAATCCTTTTTGCCGCTGCGGTCAATGAGCTTCAGCAGGGTCTCCGAGAATCCGGCGTCCAAATGTGCCAGTAGGTCGTCCAGGTTGTCCGGGTTTACGGCAGCGGAGGCATACTGCGGTGCGGCATCCTCGTAGACGCTCAGCGGCTGGCTTTGCAGGTCAAAGCTCCCGCGCAGACGCTCCCGGCGAGTGTCGGTGTGGGCGTCCACATAGTGGTCGTCGAGGTACTCGGCAATGTCGGCGAACAGCTTGCCGCTGATCTGGTAGGCGGCGCGGTCGAAAATGACCAGGTAGACCGTCATGTCGCTGCCCAGCAGGAACTGGCCGATGGTGTCCACCGCCACCCGCAGCGCCTGGTCCTTGGGGTAGCCGAAGATACCGGAGGAGATCAGCGGGAACGCCACCGTCTCGCAGTTGTGCGCCTGGGCCAGCGCCAGGCTCGTCCGATAGCAGGAGGCCAGCTGCTCCCGCTCGCCATGCCCGCCGCCTCGCCACACAGGCCCAACGGTGTGAATCACATACCGGCAGGGGAGACGATAAGCTTTTGTGATCTTGGCGTCGCCGGTTTTGCAGCCGCCAAGCCGTCGGCACTCGGCCAGCAGCTCCGGCCCCGCCGCCCGGTGGATGCACCCATCCACCCCGCCTCCGCCCAGCAGGGACTCCTTGGCCGCGTTGACAATGGCGTCCACAGGCATTTTCGTGATGTCGTTGCGAACGATGATTAGGGGCATAGTGTCACCTCCCAAAATACTGCTTTGAGAACATTTTAACATCCGGCACTCCGATTGTCTACCAAAAATCGCGGATCGACAAGGGATAGAAGGCTGCTCCTGCGCTTTCTTTTGCCTGAACCCTGTGGAGCGGCCTGCTGAAGGAAATCCCAGGGCATCCGACGCAAATAAAGACGCTGCCTTCATTGACATTTCCCACAGCACGGGATATAATATCGTAGAAAAAATGCTGTACATTGCGTTAAAGATCCATGTTAAAGAATATAATGCGGCAAGCTCGTTTGGCTCCTAAGAAATAGGAACGCTTAGGAGCGGCATCTGCGGAAAATCAGACGGATGAATAAGCATAAAACTTGATGGGGGGAATAGCGATGTCCGATACACGCCCTATTGGCGTATTTGATTCCGGATTGGGAGGCCTAAGCTGTATAAAGACAATCTGTAAGCGGATGCCTAACGAAAATGTGGTTTATTTCGGCGACACAGCCCGAACGCCTTATGGCGACAAGGCCCGGGACACAATCATACGGTTTGCTATCCAGATTGTGGAGTTTCTGGCGCACCAGGATGTGAAGATGATCCTCATCGCCTGCAATACCGTCAGCGCCTTGTGTACGGATATCCTCCGCGAGAAATTTCCGTCCATCCCCATCATCAGTATCATCGAGCCGACCGTGCAGCACATTGCCGAAAATAGGCTGAAGAATGTGGGGATAATCGCGACCCACGCCACCATCAAAAGCGGCGTTTATAAGCGCCAGCTGCAGGCCCGCGGGATCGACTCCTGCTCCAAAGCATGCCCGGTTTTTGTTCCGCTGATCGAAAACGGATTTTGGGAGGGAAAGGTGATCGAGACCGTTGCCCACTACTATCTGGACAGCTTCATTGAGACCAATTCGGTGGAGAACCTGGTCCTGGGCTGTACACACTATCCCTTTATTCAAGAGACCATCGGAGAGCTTTATCCGACGGTGAATTTCGTAAATCCATCAAGAATCGTGGTGGAGGAGGTCATTCGCGTGCTTAAAGAGAATGATCTCTGCGCCCCGCAGGATGCCGCCGGAGTTCGCAAGTTTTTTGCCAGTGACCTTTCGGACGGTTTTTTGAATATGATCCGCAAGGTCACCCATGACGATGCGGCCGATGCAGAATTTGCTCAGGTTTCCGATATTTAAGGCAACCTATGCAGCGGGAAAGCCTGCGCTCTGCGGCTGCGGCAATTACATCTGAAAGGAAGGGAAACATCCCATGAAGGTTTTGATGCTCAACGGAAGTCCCAGGGTCAACGGCAACACCGCCGCGGCGCTGGAGGAAATGTGTAGCGTCTTTGCTGAGGAAGGCGTGGAGACGGAGCTGGTGCAGGTGGGCAATCAGCCGGTTCGGGGCTGCAACGCCTGCGGCCGGTGCAAGGTGACGGGTAAGTGCGTGTTTGACGATGTGGTCAATGCGCTGGCCGGCAAGCTGAAGGAGGCGGATGGCTTTGTTGTCGCAAGTCCTGTGTATTTTGCCTCTGCCAACGCCACCCTCATCGCCGTGCTGGACCGCCTTTTTTACAGCACCGGCTTTGACAAGACCATGAAGGTCGGCGCAAGCGTGGTGTGCGCCCGCCGCGGCGGCTGCTCGGCCACCTTTGACGAGCTGAACAAGTATTTCACCATCAACGGCATGCCGGTGGCGTCCAGCCAGTATTGGAACTCCATTCACGGCCTTGAGCCGGGAGATGCCCTGGAGGATGGGGAGGGCAGGCAGACCATGCGGACCCTGGCCCGAAACATGACCTTCCTTATGAAGAGTATTGCCCTGGGCAAGGAAAAGTTCGGCCTGCCCAAAAAGGAAGAGCGCGTACATACGCACTTTGTACGGTGATCCGGCCCCAATAAGATCTGACAAAAGCGCCCTCTGCGAAAAAATCGCAGAGGGCGCTTTTTCTTATATCAAGTCCGGTTTATGGGACAGATGACTCTGTAAAATAACTATAGAAACAAAAATTACAGACCAAGGAGAAAACAGGAGGGATAGGCAATGGCATTTAAGATCGGTTTTACTGCGGATCATAAGCGGACGCGGTGTGAAGAATCTGTGTACCAGGCGCGGCAGCACACGGATGCGCCCCATCCGTCTGTGGTGCAGGTGTATTTCGAGAGCCGGGACAGGTCCTGGACGTATTACAATGATCGCTTCGACCTTCATGAGGGAGACCTGGTCTATGTGGAGGGCAAGCTGGAGGGCGTGCGCGGCCGGGTGGTGGAGGTCAGCTACAATTTCCGCATCAAGCTTGCCGATTACAAACGTGTCATCGCCGTAGCGGATACTGCGGTCCACGGGGAGTTTTATGTGGCCGGGTCCCACTTTGTCACCTTTGACCGGGCGGCCATCCCTGCGGAGAAGGCGGCGCTCTGGTTCATGGCCCCCGACAAGCCCGAGGACGAGTACGCCAGCGGGCAGGATGAGACCTCCTTCCCTCTCAGTGATCTGAAAGCAATGAAGGCACCCAACCCGGCGGTGGAGCGGGGCCTTGCATACTTTATGAAGGATATGGTCCGGTATCTCTGTGTGGACGGGACCAAGGGCCGGGCTATTGTGGAGGGGAGCCGGGCCTATGAGGTGAACTTCACTTACTGCGGCGGCGAGGTCAGCGGCCTGACCTGTTCATGCTTCTGCGGCGGGAGCTGCAAGCACGAGGTGGCGGCCATGATGCAGCTGAAGAACACCCTGGCGCTCATCGAAAAGAACTATGCCGAGGTATACCGGCGCAGCGGTTATTTTGCCGCCGTGCCCAAGGAAACGCTGTTTTCCTTCACAGTGGACGGCATGGAGATGGGGCGACTGACCCTGTGAGCGGGCAGATTTTCCGCCGAACCGGGGAGAGAAATCACACCCGGAAAAGCCTGACAGCCGGAGCGAACACCGGCTGCCCGGCTTTTTGACCTATCCGTCCGGTTGAATTTATATTTACAGTGCAGCGGCCGTGCGGTATAATAAACAGCGGAAGGAATGGAGGGGGAGAGCATATGCCGCGAGAGTCATCCCAAAAGCTGAAGCTGCTCTATGTTATGCGCTATTTGCTGCGCAGCTCCGACGAGGCGCACCCGGTGACGGTGCAGCAGATAATAGATTTCCTCAGCGGGGAGGGGATCCCGGCTGAACGCAAGAGCATCTATGACGACGTAGAGGCTCTGCGCCGCTTTGGCCTGGATATCATCCAGGTGAAGATCGGCCGGCAGAGCGGTTACTATGTGGGCAGCCGGGAATTTGAGCTGCCGGAGCTGAAGCTGTTGGTGGACAGCGTCCAATCCTCTAAATTCATCACCTACAAAAAGACACTGGCCCTTATCCGCAAAATCGAGAGCCTGGCCAGCGTTTACGAGGCTCAGCTCCTCTCCCGGCAGGTCTATGTAAAAAACCGCATCAAGACCATGAACGAGTCCATCTACTACAACGTGGATGAGATCCATACGGGTATCGCCCGGGACCGCAGGATCAGATTCCGCTATTTTGACTACACGGTCAGCAAGGAGCGCCGGTTCCGCAGAGATGGCGGCTATTATGTCGTCAGCCCCTTCGCTCTTACCTGGGACGATGAGAACTATTACCTGGTGGCCTACGATTCCGAGGCCGGTATAATTAAGCATTTCCGGGTGGATAAGATGCTGGACATCGGCATCCTGGACGAGGCCCGGGATGGCCAGGAGAGCTTCGCTGCCCTGGATATGGCGGAATACGCCAAAAAGGTCTTCGGCATGTTCAGCGGCCGGGAGGAGCGGGTGCGGATGCGGTTTGATAATCAGCTGGTGGGCGCCGTTTTAGACCGGCTGGGCCGGGAGGCGATGCTCATCCCGGACGGGGAGAGCTGCTTCACCGTGACCGCACAGGTGGAGGTGAGCCCGCAGTTTTTCGCGTGGATCAGCGGCTTCGGCAGCCTGGCACGGATCGTGGGCCCGGACCATGTGGTCCAGGCAATGCGGGCCCATGCGGCGGAGGTGCTGGCCATGTATGAGTGACAAACAACGGATAAGAGGAGGGGACCATATGATCCTGTATTTTTCCGGCACAGGCAACAGCCGGCATGTGGCAAAGCGTATGGCGGCGGAGCTGGACGACCAGCTGCTGGATTTGAATGAGCGCATCAAGGCTGAGGATACCTCTCCGGTGGAGACCGGGGAGGATTTGGTGGTGGTCACACCCACCTACGCATGGCGGATTCCCCGCCTGGTGCGGGACTGGCTGCTGAAAACCTGGATGGCCGGAGCAAAGCGGGTGTGGTTTGTCATGACCTGCGGCAGCGAGATTGGCAGCGCCGCCGGGTATAACCGGGCCCTTTGCCAGGCTAAGGGCCTGGCCTGCATGGGAACGGTGCAGATCGTTATGCCGGAGAATTATATCGCCATGTTTCACGCACCCGAGGTAGAGGAAGCTCGGCAGATTGTGGCCCGGGCCGAACCGGCCATCGATGCGGCCATCGCCGCCGTCCGGGCGGGGCGGACCTTTGCCCCCACCCGGAATAATCTCTATGATCGCTTCATGAGCGGCCCGGTGAATCCGGCGTTCTACTCGTTCTTTGTCAAGGCGAAGGCCTTCCGGGTCGGGGACGGCTGCACCGGGTGTGGCCGGTGCGCCAAGCTCTGCCCCATGAACAACATCACCCTGCGGGTCGGTAAGCCGGTTTGGGGAGACCGCTGCACCCACTGCATGGCCTGCATCTGCTACTGCCCGGCGGAAGCCATCGAGTACGGCAGAAAAAGTGTTGGCCAGCCCAGATATCATTTCGAGGCACTGTGACGGGCGGGATTCCGGCGAATAAATGCAGAGCGGCGGGGAATTGCATTTTTGCGGCGCTTACACCATGACGGCGGGGGAAAAACCCCTACAGAAAAGGAGAGAAAACAACATGAAACTTACTATGCTGGGAACCGGCAACGCCGTGGTTACGGCGTGCTATAATACCTGCTTTGTCCTGCAGGAGGGCGGGCGGTATTTCCTGGTAGACGGGGGCGGCGGAAACACCCTTTTGCTGCGGCTGAAGCAGGCGGATATAGATTGGCGGCAGATCCGCACTGTTTTCGTCACCCATAAGCATATGGACCATATTTTAGGCATTCTCTGGATGATGCGTCTCATCTGCCAGGGGATGGCCCGGGGCGAGTATGAGGGCGATGCGGTGATCTATGGCCATAGAGAGGTCATCGGGCTGCTGGAGGATATGGCCGGCAAGCTCCTGCATGAAAAGCAGACTCAGTTTATAGGCCGGCGGCTGCATTTGGTGGCCGTGGAGGACGGCGAGCAGCAAAGGATCTTGGGCAGGCCCGTCACCTTCTTCGACATTGGCTCTACCAAGGACCGGCAGTTTGGCTTTTCCATGGAATTGGGCGAGGGAAAACGGCTTACCTGCTGCGGAGATGAACCCTACCACGACTGCGAGGAGAGGTACGTCCGGGGCAGTGATTGGCTGCTGCACGAGGCATTTTGCCTGTTCTCCCAGGCGGATGTGTTCCGCCCCTATGAAAAGCACCACTCCACCGTGGCGGATGCCTGCCGCCTGGCCCAATCCATGGGGGTGAAGAACCTGGTGCTGTACCATACGGAGGATAAAAATATCAGGGACCGCAAAGCTCTGTATACGCAGGAAGGCCGCGAGTTCTTTTATGGTAGGATCTATGTGCCGGAGGATCTGGAGGAGATAGAACTATGAAAGAAAACCATGCCTTTACCATAGAAAGTGCAGTGCCGGAGGACGCTGAGGAGCTGGTGGCCATCTACGACTACTATGTGCAGAATACGGCCATCACCTTTGAATACGAGACCCCCACGGCGGCGGAGTTCCGCCGGCGGATCGAGAATACCCTGGGCCGCTTTCCCTACCTGGTGCTGCGGCAGGACGGCCGGATCCGGGGCTATGCCTATGCCGGGCCGTTCCGCACCCGGGCGGCCTATGATTGGTGCTGCGAGACCAGCATCTATCTGCGCAGGGGGGCGACAAAGTGCGGCATGGGCCGGGCCCTTTACCAGGCCCTGGAGAAGGCCTTGGGACAGATGGGTATTTTGAACATGTACGCTGTAGTGGCCTGTCCGGAGGAGAAGGAGGATGAATACCTGACAAGCAACAGCCTGGATTTTCACCGGCATCTGGGCTTTGAGCAGGCGGGTCTGTACCACCGGTGCGGCTATAAGTTCGGGCGGTGGTATAACGTGGCCTGCATGGAGAAAATCATCGGGACGCACAGTGGGGTGCAGCGCCCCGTGACGCCGTTTCCGGAGCTGGGGAAAATATAAGGGGGATACAACACTATGAATGACGAGTATTTCATGAAAAAAGCCATTGAGCTGGCCGCTGCGGCTGTGGCCCACGGCAATGAGCCCTTTGGCGCGGTACTGGTGAAGGACGGGGAGATCATCTTTACCAATGAGAATCAGATCTATACCCGCCACGATCCAACATTTCATGGCGAGGCGGGCCTAATCCGAGAATTCTGTGCCCAGACAGGCATCACCGACCTGCGGGAGTACACCATGTATGCCAGCTGCGAGCCGTGCTTCATGTGCAGCGGCGCTATGGTCTGGGTGAAGCTTGGACGGCTGGTGTACGGCGCAAGCAATGACGATTTGGAGACCTTGCTGGGCAACAGGGGCTGCAGCTGCTCGGCCATGGTGTTTGAAAACTCCTTTTGGCAGCCGCAGGTCACAGCCGGCGTGCTGCGGGAGGAAAGCCTGACCATCCTTCGGGATTACTTTGCTGAGCATAAAAAGGGGTGACCGCATAAAAAAGCCGCCGCAGGCATTGCCTGCGGCGGCATCCATTTTTGAGACTCGCAGAGTTTGCCGCCCGCAGGCGGCAAATAATTTAAATCATTTTTCACCGCGACATGTGCGTGAGGAAAAATTCCTCTCAGGCTGCCAGTGTGGAATTTTGGGCCATGGGCTTAAAATTATGCGCGCAGCAGGCTGCAAGCCTTGTGCCCCAAAATCCGGAAGATTTTGGGGCAGTTAAAAGCCGCCGCAGGCATTGCCTGCGGCGGCTTTTTCTCTGAATGGGTGAATGAGAGATCACTCGATTTCCAAGCGCTTGGCGGATTTCTCCTCCTTGGCGGCCTTGGGCAGGATCAGCTCCAGCACACCCTTGTCGTATTTGGCTTTGATGGCGGAAGTATCAATGCCGGTGACATTGAAGGTGCGGCTGTAAGCGCCGTAGCTGCGCTCGCAGCACAGATACTTTTCGCGCTTATCCTTGTCCTCGTGGTCGGAATGACGCTCGGCGGAAATGGTCAGGGCATCGTCATACAGATCCAGGTGGATGTTCTCCTTTTCAAAGCCCGGCAGATCGGCCGTGATCTTGAAGTGGTCGCCCTCATCGGTGACGTCGGTGCGGAAGGAGTCGGCGAAGGTCCGGCTGAAGTTGCCCCACGGCTCATCGAAGAAGTGCTTCTCGATCTTCTCCATCTCACGGAACGGATCAAATACGCTCAGTGCATGATTGCGATTCAACATGATAAAGACCTCCTATATAAACTGTTTGGATTTATCTTTTCTGTTCCCCTTGGAACAATTATGATTCTATGCCGGAGGTGTGAACAAATCCAGCAATTTCTGTGAACAGAATATGAATTTTAGCACTCATATACGGTGAGTGCTAAAACGACACAGACGGGTATTCAATGACCGGTTTGGATGGGTGAAAAGCAGAAAACTGCGGAGCAGCTCGCTCCGCAGTTTTCCGTTTTCAGGTCTTGCCGTGGCAATGGGCGCAGCCTCCGCAGGCACCGCAGTTGCCGCCGCAGGAGTGTTTTCCCTGCTTGTGCTGGCGGATCAGATAGCGAACAATGAGAAAGACTACAGCAAGTAAGAGAAGGGAAATGACAATGGTGGATAGGTTGGAAGATAGCCATTGCAGCATGGAAAAAACTCCTTTCCGTGTTTTTATTCAGACAGCCACCACAAGCTCCTCCAGGGATCGCCCGGAGCGCAGATGGCGGCAGTAGTCTGCCGTACAGGCTTTAAAGGCGTGAAACATTCTGCGGGCTCTTTTTTCATCCCCGTAGACCTTCCACAGGCCGGCGCATTTACACCGGCGGGCGTTGTTGGCGATGAAGCCCGCCACATCCTCCGGCGGGTAGCTGAGAAACAGCCCTACCTCGTGAGGAAAATCCTCCTGCTGCCGCAACCGCTGCACCAGCTGGGACACGCACAGCGCGCTGCCTCCCCGGGAATACCCGGCCTTTTGCAGAAGCCGCTGGGCCAGGTCATTCTGCAGATCCTGCTGCAGCCTGCCGGGGCGGTACACATACAGCAGTGCGCTGCCGCCCTCACACCGGACGGGAAGCATGCACAGGCCCTTGGGCACCAGCATGTGGTTCATGGCGCGAATCTCATCCATGAGCTGTGTGCGGGACTCATAGGGGCAGGGAAACAGGCTGCCCGTTTTGATGCCTGCCAAGGTAGGTGCACACTGGCGAACGATCATTTCATCGGACATTCCGGCTTCCCTCCTTTGTGGACAGGTTGTGCCGCTTTTTTGCGGACATACAAGGAAAATGCAGGAGGGTTAATCGCCTCTAACTGATGTGAGTTTAACATATCTAACTGCCTTTGTCAACTGTTTTTTTACGGCAGCTCAGGATTTTCGGGAGATAATGCAAAAGGCCCTGTGCGGGTATAGGGCCGGAGAGACAATCAGGCTGAGGCGGCCTGCCGGATAAATACGACAAAGCGGGATAGCCTAAGGGCTATCCCGCTTTGCAGTTTGAGGAGAATGGATAGAAAGGGAATCCGATAAATCAGGCAGCAGCCTTCTGCTTCTTCTGTGCAGACAGAGCCTTGATGCCCTCGACCACCAGGTCGATGGCCAGGATCACCAGCAGCACGCCGATGATGCCGCGGATGTAGAACCACACCACGCCTTCGCCGCCGGCGATGATACCGGCAACCTGTGCCTTGATGGTGAAGACCAGGGAGGTCAGAGTTACCACCAGCATAAAGAACATGGGGAAGTAGAACATCTTGTTGTTGCGGCCAACCTTACCCAGCCAGCAGCACACAGCCAGCAGGCCCAGGGCAGCCAGCAGCTGGTTGGCAGCGCCGAACAGAGCCCAGATCTTGGCATAGCCGGTCAGGCCCAGAACAACGCCGGCCACTACAGTGATAGCGGTTGCCACATAGGGGTTGGTGATGACCTTACGCCAGCCGGTGAGGTTCTTGACATCCTGTCCGGCAGGAGTAAAGAGCTCCTGGAACATGTAACGGGCCAGACGAGTGGCGGTATCCACGGAGGTCAGGCAGAAGGCGGAAACGGCCAGGATCAGCATGGAGTACACCACGTTGTAGCAGCTGCTGCCGAACACCTCGGAGAACATGGAGGCAAGGCCGGTAGCAAACACCACGGTGGGGGTCACGGTCTCGCCGGAGGAGTACTTGGCCCAAATGTAGCCAACAGCGCACACGGAGATCAGAGCCAGAGCGCACTCGATGAGCATGCCGCCGTAAGCGATGGGCTTGGCATCCTTTTCCTGATCCAGCTGCTTGGCAGTGGTGCCGGAGCCCACCAGAGAGTGGAAGCCGGACACAGCGCCGCAGGCGATGGTCACGAACAGGGCGGGGAACATATAACCCAGGGAGGTGCCGCTGGGAGCCAGGGTATCATAGAAGCCGGTGAAGGCAGGCATATCCACGGTGGGGTGGCAGCCGATGATGCCCACAACAGCCAGGATAATCATACCATACAGCAGGAAGGAGCTGAGGTAGTCACGGGGCTGCAGCAGGATCCACACGGGGGTAACGGAAGCAATACCGATGTACAGACCCACGATGATCATCCACACGGTGTAGCTCAGGTAGATGGGATGCCAGTTCAGGCCGATGTACATGCAAGCGGCGATACCGATAACACCAATGATGGTGGCAACACCCAGGTTGGCGTTGCGGCGGTATACGAAGAAGCCGAAGATGATGGCCATCAGAATGAACATGATGGAGATGATGGCGGTAGAAGCATTGGCGGCAGACGCCTCATAGTTAATGGCGCCGGTCTCCGTGTAAGTGGCCTTGAAGGTGTTGGCAACGATGGATGCGAAGGCAGCCACCACCAGAATCAGGGTCAGATAAGAGAAAATGATAAACAGCTTCTTAGCCTTGGGGCCGATGGCATCGCCGATGACCTCGCCGATAGACTGGCCCTTGTGACGAATGGAAGCGAACAGAGCACCGAAGTCATGCACGCCACCGAAGAAGATACCGCCGATGAGCACCCACAGCATCACGGGCACCCAGCCGAACACAGCGGCCTGGATGGGGCCGTTGATGGGGCCTGCGCCGGCGATAGAAGAGAAGTGATGGCCCATCAGCACGGGGCCCTTGGCGGGACAATAGTCCTTGCCGTCTTCCAGTTCATGAGCAGGGGTAACACGGCTGTTATCGATGCCCCACTTCTTGGCAAGCCAGCCGCCATAGAAAATGTAGCCTATGACCAGCACAACAATGCCAATGATTAAAAACAATGCAGCATTCATAAAGTTTTCTCCTTTCCTAACAGTTGTTTCTTTGCTTTACAAAACAGCGTTTTATTCAAAAGCTGTGCTGCACTTTTTCCGCTGGCGTTGGAAAATGCTTTTCCTTCCTCCAGCACCGCCAGGCCCGAGTGGAAATCCATCCACCCCCAAAAGGCCATTTTGAAGCTCTTATAGATGCGGCATTTCCGCAGAGCTTTTTTTGCTGCCTTGTCGCAGCTGTCACACAGGAACATCGTGGTGATGTAGCTGTACATATGGGTGGGACCCGGCTCCACCTTAGCCATGCCATGCTCCAAGGCATAGTCCCGGCAGGAGTTGTAAATATCCTCCGTCAGATGGGGCACAGAAAACAGGTACACATATTCGTGGCTGCCTGCCTCCCAGAGCTTTGCCTTTCGGCTGAGCACATATTTTTCTGAATGGGCGTGGAAATCGCAGGTGGCCACCAGGGGCGCCTGCTCCTCCTGGGCAGGGGAGATATCAAAATATCCGGCGTAGCGGTCTATCAGCTTATCTGCCGCTTCGGCCCGTGTCATGGTCTGCATAATTCCGCCTCCTATCACGTATCATATAGTATCGCTGTATTACTGCAAATTACATTTAATGCACCAATATAGCTGAAAAAACAGGAGAAAAGTCTACTGCGAGGAAAATTATGCCGCCATAATCCCCTCGCATAGAAAGCTCACTTTAAAACACGTTCGGATTATAGTACGGAATCTTAACAGAATCAAGGGTAAATGTTAACAAAAAATTTATACATAATTCGTTAATTTTTTGTCTTGCATTTTTTTGGAAAGGGTAGTAATGTATTTTTAATAGCCCAATATAGTGGAATCAATTTTCCTCATGTAAAACTGCTATATACATTATAAAATATAATGGTAAAGCTGCGGCCCGCCGGTGGACCGCAGCTTTTTTGTTTGGGGCTCGGTGCTTGATCGGGGTTGCCCTTTTTCGGCCGCTATGATATAATTCGCTTGAAAATCTAAGAAGGGGTGAATGCCATGAAATCCATCCGTGATATTTATAAAATTGGTACAGGACCGTCCAGCTCCCACACCATGGGCCCCGCCCGGGCGGCGGTGATCTTCCGCGGGGAGCATTCGGAGGCAGATAAATTTCAGGCGATTCTCTATGGCTCTTTGTCCAAGACGGGCCGGGGCCACGGCACTGACCGCGCCATACGGGAGGCCCTTGCCCCCGTGGCGGCAGAGGTGATCTTCTCGGAGAGAGAGCCCGAGGATATAAAGCACCCCAACACCATGGACCTCATTGCACTCCGGGGCGGGGAGGAGCTGGGCCGCATCCGGGTGCATAGCATTGGCGGCGGCGACATTGTCATAGAGGGCCGGGAGCAGGAGATGGAGAGCGAGGAGATTTATATGGAGAACTCCTTTGCTGAGATCCTGCAGTTCTGCCAATACAGGTATGTAGATTTGGTAGAGTATATTGAGATGAACGAAGGACCCGAGATCTGGGACTATCTCATGGGCGTGTGGCGTGTGATGGCCGCCTCCGTGGAGGAGGGCCTCTCCCGCACCGGGGAGCTGCCCGGCGGCCTGCACATTCAGCGCAAGGCCAAATACATGCACGACCATATTGTGGAGACCAAGCACCCGGAGCTGGTGGAGTGTCAGAAGGTCTGCTCCTATGCCTATGCCGTCAGCGAGCAGAATGCCGATAACGGCACCATTGTCACGGCGCCCACCTGCGGCTCCTGCGGGGTGCTGCCGGCGGTGCTGTACTATTTCCGGGACAAGAGAAAGCTCAGCGACATGGACATTGCCCACGCTTTGGGTGTGGCGGGCCTGTTCGGCGAGTTGGCCAAGCGCAACGCCTCGGTATCCGGGGCGGAGTGCGGCTGCCAGGCGGAGGTAGGCGTGGCCTGCTCCATGGCGGCGGCTGCTGCCTGCCAGGCATTCGGGTATAATATCCACCAGATTGAGTATGCCGCCGAGGTGTCTTTGGAGCATCATCTGGGTCTTACCTGCGATCCCATCTGCGGCCTGGTGCAGGTGCCGTGTATCGAGCGCAACGCCGTGGCTGCCATGCGGGCCATCAACTCCGCCAATATTGCCTACTTCCTCACCGGCACCCGGAATATCAGCTACGATATGGTGCTGAAAAGCATGTACTACACGGGCCTGGATATGAACCAGCGCTATCGGGAGACCGCCGAGGGCGGCCTGGCCCGGATCTATACGCGCCGGGGGAAATAAAAACCTCTGGCGAAAAATCTTCGATTTTTCTGCCAAAGGGATCGCAGTCCGCTGCTTCTCGCCTGAGAGGGATTTTTCCCCACGCACATGTGGCGGTGAAAAATGATCTGAATTTTTCGCGTCTGCGGACGCGAGCTCTGCGAGACCTTTTGACAAACAACGCACAGGCGGCCGGTTTCCCGGCTGCCTGCAAATCTCATAAAGATTGTCAGCCGTTTCTTGACGCAGAGAGGGAAAAAGAGTAAAATAAATGTATCGAACAACAGTTAGTCATATTGAGCAGGAGGAAACGACTCATGGATGAGAGCAGAAATGCCAGACAGCCGAAAAAACCGGATAACAATGAGCTGTGGTCGTGGATTGTCATTGCCCTCCTGTTTGCCTTTGCGTGGCCAGTGGGCCTTATCGTGCTTTTTGCCAAGCTTTCCGACAGCAGCAAGCGCAAGAAAAACCGCGCCGGCGCACAGCAGACGATCATTACAGCCGAGCCGGAGGATGCCGTGACAGCTACCGCTGCTCCCACCGCTGCGGAGAAAAAAAAGAGCGACTCCGCGGCTCAGAGCAGGAAGCGCAAGAGCAGCATTACCCGTACCCCAAAGATCTCTGACAGCAATGCGAATGTACTGCGGAACATCGGTCTTGTGGTGACCGTAATTGGCGCCATCATCCTGTTTAACGCGTTGGGGGATAACCTGTTCTTCCTGGAGTACGGCAACTGGAGAGCGTTTTTGGAGTACACATTTTGGCCCATGGGCATTACCGCCGGGGGCCTGGGGCTGCTTCTGGGCAGCCACTGGATGCGCCGCCGTCTGCGCCGCTATGCCAAGTATCAGGCCATTGCCGGGAAAAAGCCCATGGTGACCATATCCCAGCTGGCTGCAGCTGCAAATGTGTCCACCCGCCGGGTGGAAAACGACCTGGAGCAGATGGTGCAGAAGGGCCTTTGGGGTAAGGAGGCCTACCTGGACCTGGGCCGGGGCGTTTTGGTGCGCACCTTTGAGGCGGCCGAGGACCTGGAGCAGGCCCAAAAGGAGACACAGCCCGCCCCGGCGGAGGCGGAGGAGGGCTACAGCGGCCAGTTGCGGGATATCCGCCGGGCCAATGACCGCATCGCTGACCCCGCCATCAGCGCCAAGATTGACCGGCTGGAGGATCTGGCGGGTAAAATTTTCCGCATTGTGGAGGAGGAACCGGCCAAGAAAGCCAAGGCGTCCACCTTTCTCAACTACTACCTGCCCACCACCCAAAAGCTGCTGGATAGCTATGCTGACTTTGAGGAGGCCGGCGTCAGCGGCGGGAATGTGTCTCAGGCTAAGCAGCGCATTGCCGACACAATGGATAAGATCGTGGCGGGCTTTGAGCGGCAGCTGGATCAGCTCTATCAATCCGACGCCATGGATGTGGACAGCGATATCCGTGTGATGGAGCAGATGCTCCGGCGGGACGGCGGCAGCGTAGCCGAGGATTTCGGCATGGGTGCTGCGCTGCAGCAGGAGCAATCGGAGTGAATTATGCAGCGGCGGCTGCCCTTTCCGGGGATAGTCGCCGCTGTATACGTTTCTTGACGGAGCGCGGGAATTAGGGTAAAATAATGCAATCAGATTCCGTTCGTTTCGGCAGGCTCTGTCCCGGCGGAATGATAGAATGGAGAGAATGAGGAGGTGGCGCAGGTGGATAAAGAGGCTTTTTTTGGCGGCACCTGGTGCGCCGCGGCGGATTGGTTCGGGGCGCACCCCGAATGCGGCGGCTTCCGATTCCGGCTGTGGGCGCCCCACGCCCGGGCGGTGCGTCTGGCCGGGGACTTTTCCGGCTGGGAGCAGATTCCCATGCAGTGCGCAGATGGCGTGTGGGAGTGCTTTGTCCCCGGGGCGAAGGATTACGACAGCTATAAGTTCTGTCTGACCCGGGCTGATGGGAGAATCGTGTGGAAAGCGGATCCCTACGCCTTTCACGCTGCTACCCGCCCTGAGACGGACAGTAAGCTGGCACCTCTGGACTATGATTGGCAGGACGATGCATGGGAAAAGAGCCTTGTTGACAAGCCGCTGCTGACCCGGCCCCTGAATATTTACGAGGTGCATCCGGGCTCCTGGCGGCGCTACGCCGACGGCAATCCCTTTAACTACCGAAAGCTGGCGGATGAGCTGGCCAAGTATGTGTCGGACATGGGCTACACGGCGGTGGAGCTGATGCCTGTGACGGAGTACCCACTGGATGATTCCTGGGGCTATCAGTGTACGGGATATTTTGCCCCCACCTCCCGCTATGGCACCCCCCGGGATTTTAAGTACCTGGTGGATCGGCTCCACCGGGCGGGCCTGGCGGTGTTTTTGGATTGGGTGCCGGCCCATTTCTGCAAGGACGAGCAGGGCCTGCTGGAGTTTGACGGCACCTGCCTGTATGAATACGGCGATAGACTGAAATGGGAGCATGAGGGCTGGGGTACCCGGGTCTTTGACTATGGAAAGGGCGAGGTGCGCAGCTTCCTCCTCTCGTCGGCCATGTGGTGGCTGCGGGAGTACCATATGGACGGTCTCAGGGTGGACGCTGTGGCCTCTATGCTGTACCTGGATTACGGCCGCAGCCAGTGGCGGCCCAACCGAAACGGCGGCAGGGAAAATCTGGAAGCGGTAGAGTTTTTACAGCTGCTGTGCCGCACCGTTCACCGGGAAAGGCCCGGCGCGCTGATGATCGCGGAGGAGTCCACCGCCTGGCCCCATGTGACGGGGAACGAGGGGCTGGGCTTTGACCTGAAGTGGAACATGGGCTGGATGAACGACCTGTGCCACTACCTGAAGATGGATACCTATTTTCGCCAATACCATCATAAGGATGTCACTTTTTCCATGGTGTACGCTTTTTCTGAGAGGTTTGTGCTGCCCATCTCCCATGACGAGGTGGTGCATATGAAGGGCTCCCTCCGGGGCAAGATGCCCGGAGACGAGAGAATGCAGCTGGCCGGTGTGAAGGGCTTTTTAGCCTATATGCTGGCCCACCCGGGGTGCAAGCTTCTATTCATGGGCGGTGAGCTGCCTCAGTGGAAGGAATGGGATTTTGCCGGACAGCTGGATTGGGGCGTTTTGCAGGATCCGTTGGTCTCCGCCGCCCATGGGTGCATCCGGGCGCTGAACCGGTTTTACAGGAAAACCCCGGCCCTGTGGGAAAACGACCTGGATTGGGACGGCTTTACCTGGCTGGTGCCGGACGATAACCATAACAATGTCATCGTGTTCCTCCGGCGGGATCGCCGGGGCCGGGAGCTTGTGTGCGCGGTGAATTTCTCTCCGGTGCTGCGGGAGAATTACCGCTTCGGCGTGCCGGAGAGGGCGGAATACAAGGAGGTTTTCAACACCGATGCCCTGCAATGGGGCGGCAGCGGTGCCATCAATGAAACACCCATACCGGTGGAGGCTGTTCCGTCCCACGGGCGCGAGACCTCCATCGCTGTTCGGATCCCGCCTCTGGGTACGGTGTATCTGCGGGGCGCTGGAAAGTATAACCGGAAGAAAGGAGCGAATCATCTGTGAAAAAAGAATGTATCGCCATGCTGCTGGCCGGGGGTCAGGGCAGCCGGCTCTATGTGCTCACCGGGGACATGGCCAAGCCGGCGGTTCCCTTCGGGGGGAAATTCCGCATCATCGACTTTCCTCTGTCCAACTGCGCCAATTCCGGCATAGATACCGTGGGTGTGCTGACCCAGTACCGCCCCTTAGAGCTGAATAACTACATCGGCAGCGGCCAGCCCTGGGAGCTGGACCGCATGAACGGAGGCGTACATATCCTGCCCCCCTATCAAAGCAATACCGGCGCCACCTGGTATAAGGGCACGGCCAATGCCATCTGCCAGAACATCGGATTTGTAGATCTGTATGATCCGGAGTATGTGGCGGTGCTTTCCGGGGATCATATCTATAAGATGGACTACTCTCTGATGCTCCGCCGCCATAAGGAGACCGGGGCCGACTGCACCATCTCTGTGATGGAGGTGCCCTGGCAGGAGGCCAGCCGCTTTGGCATTATGAATGTGGACGAAGCGGACGTCATCACCGATTTTGAGGAAAAACCCAAGCAACCTAAGAGTAATCTTGCCTCCATGGGCATTTACATCTTCACCTGGAAAAAGCTTCGGGCCTACCTGCTGCAGGACGATGCTGACCCCGACTCGGCCAATGATTTCGGCAAGAATGTCATCCCCGCCATGCTGAAGGCCGGGGAGAAGATGGTGGCCTACCGCTTTGAGGGATACTGGAAGGACGTGGGCACTCTGGACTCCCTGTGGGATGCCAATATGGATATGCTCTCTCCGGGCTCGGGGCTGAACCTGCTGGATAAGCGCTGGCCCATTTACAGCCGCACGCCCTCCTGCCCGCCGGCCTTCTTTGCCGAGACGGCCGATGTGGGCAATAGCGCCGTGGCCAAGGGCTGCGACATCCGGGGCGAGGTGAAGAACACCGTCCTCAGCTACAACACCGTGGTGGAGGAGGGCGCCGTAGTCACCTACTCCGTGCTTATGCCCGGTGCGGTGGTGAAAAAAGGCGCCCGGGTGGAATATGCCATCCTGGGCGAGAACAGCTTGGTGGGCGAGAGCGCCCATGTAGGCGCCGGGCCGGAGACTGCCGCCGACCCCGATAAATGGGGCGTGGCGGTGCTGGGCCCACAGACGGAAGTGCCCCCCGGGGAAACGGTCCCCGCCGGAGCTATGCTGGATAAGACCCACGGACAGGAGGTTAAGGTATGAACGGAGTACACGGCATCATCTTTTCCTATGAAAAAAGCAACGGCCTGCGGGAGCTGACGGAGCCACGTATTCACGGCTCCGTGCCCTTTGGCGGCTCATACCGGATGGTGGACTTCATCCTCTCGGACATGGTCAACGCCGGCATCCGGGACGTGGGCGTCATCATGCACGGCAAGTGCCAGAGCATGATGGATCACCTGCGCAGCGGCAAGAGTTGGGATCTCTCCCGCAGCTTCGGCGGCCTGACGCTGCTGCCGGTGTTCGCCTATAACAGCGCCCGGGGCAACGGCCGCTTCCGGGGCAAGCTGGAGGCATTGGACGTGGTGAAGGATTACCTGCGCCATATCCGGCAGGACTATGTGCTCCTGGCCGACAGCGATGTGGCCCTGAATATCGATCTGAAAGCGATGCTGGAGTCGCATATAAAGGCCGGCGCGGACATCACTGTGGTGTGTGCCCCCTCCACAGGGGACGGCCTGTATCTGAACCTGGATGAAACCGGCCGGGTGATGGAGGCGGTGGAGGAGCAGCACCAGGGCCTGCGCTGCCTGCAGATCTTCCTGCTGCGGACAGAGCTGCTGCTCTCCCTGGTGGAGCGATTTGTCAGCCGCCATGAGTACAGCTTCCAGGGCTGCGTCCTCCAGGGCCTGACCAAGGAGCTGCACATCCAGGGGTATGCCTTTCACGGGTTTGCAGCCCACATCACCGATGTGGCCGGGTACTATGCCAGCAGCATGCGCCTGCTGGACCCGGCTGTGCGGCAGGATCTGTTCTGCCCCGACAGGCCCATCTATGCCAAAGAAAATGACGCCGCCTCCACCTATATGGATCCCCAGGGCGGCTGCGTGAACTCCCTGGTGGATGACGGCTGCGACATCCAGGGCAGCGTCCGGGGTTCCATCCTCAGCCGGGATGTTCGGGTGGAAAAGGGTGCTGTTGTGGAGGGCTGTATTCTATTTAAGGACACCGTGGTGGAAAAGGGTGCCGTGGTGCGCCACGTTATCGCGGATAAAGCGGTAAGGATCGGCCCGGGTGTGCATCTGGAGGGGGCAGAGAAGTACCCCCTGGTGCTGGGCAAAGGCGCGGAGGTGTAATGTAAGGTGAATATTCTGTATGTAACGGGGGAGGCCGCCCCCTTCTGTAAAACAGGCGGCCTGGCGGACGTATCCGGGAGTTTGCCGGTGGCGTTGGCGGCCCGGGGCCACCATGTGGCGGTGATGCTGCCGCTGTATGACACCATTTCTAAGCAGTGGCGCCGTCAGATGACCTTCCACAGGTTTATCTATGTGAACCTATCGTGGCGGCATGAGTACTGCGGGCTGTTTTCCCTGGAGTACCGGGGTGTCACCTGGTATTTCGTGGATAATGAGCATTACTTTGCACGGGGCCGGCTTTATGGCGAGGGGGACGATGGCGAGCGCTTCGGCTTTTTCTCCCGGGCGGTGCTGGATCTGCTGCCCTTGCTGGACGAGATGCCGCAGGTGATTCACTGCAACGATTGGCAGACGGCCCTGGTGCCGGTGTACCGTCAGGATCTCACCGGCCGGTGGGACGCCCTGCGGGGCATCCGCACGGTGTTCACTATTCATAATATTGAGTACCAGGGCAAGTTCGGAGCGAATACGGTGTCGGATCTATTCGGCCTGGATCAGGGCTGGTATGACGGCGGCACCCTGGAGATGGACGGCTGCGTGAACCTCATGAAGGGGGCGATGCTCTGCGCCGATGCCGTCACCACCGTCAGTCCCACCTATGCCCGGCAGCTCTGCCTCAGCGCCTATGCCCAGGGGATGGAGTCCGTGGTGCAGCGCTGCGGGGAGAAATTCAGCGGCATTGTAAACGGTATTGATACCGCCGTATTCGACCCGGCCACGGACCCGGTACTCCCGGCCCATTACAGTGTCCGGAACCTCCGGGGCAAGGCCACCTGCAAGAAGGCCCTGCAGCAGGAGCTGGGATTGCAGGTGCAGAGCGATGTGCCTGTTATTTCCATGGTCAGCCGCCTGGTGGGACACAAGGGCATCGACCTCATCTGCGAGAGCCTGGACAATATCATGCGCACCGGCTGCCAGCTGGTGCTCCAGGGCAGCGGGGAGGAGCAGTATGAGAGCTTCTTCCGCTACGCCGAAAACCGCTATAAGGGCCGGCTTTGCGCCTATATTGGGTATAACGAGGATCTGGCCCACCGGATCTATGCTGGCAGCGACCTGTTTCTGATGCCCTCTCGCTCCGAGCCCTGCGGCCTTTCCCAGATGATCGCCATGCGCTACGGCGCCGTGCCTATTGTCCGCCAGACCGGCGGCCTGGCGGATACCGTCCGCTCCTGCCAGATGGGGCAGGAGGACGGCAACGGCTTTGTCTTTGCCAATTACAGCGCCTTTGACATGCAGTATGTCATCTCCCAGGCGGTTGAGCTGTATCGGAGCGACCTCCACGGCTTCCGCCGGGTGCAGAGGTGCGGCATGACCGACGATTTTAGCTGGAACGTCAGCGCTGGGGCCTATGAGGCTCTGTATGAGAATATTACCGACACATCGAGGTGAAACACAAATGACTAAGGATACACTGAAAGAAGCCATTGTGCAGAAGCTGCGCATCAACTGCGGCTGCACCCCTCGGCAGGCAGGGGATGGGGATATGCTCCGGGCCTGCGCCATGGTCCTGCGGGACATCATGGCCGAGCGGAACATTACCACCCGGGAGGATACGGACGCCCGCCAGCTCCGGCAGGTGCATTATCTGTCCCTGGAGTTTCTCATGGGCCGCAGCCTCATGAAAAACGCCTATAACCTGGGCCTGACTCAACCCCTTACCCAGGCGGTGGAGGAGCTGGGCTTCAAGGCGGCAGATCTGTTTGAGCATGAGCCGGATGCCGGCCTCGGCAACGGCGGCCTGGGCCGCCTGGCTGCCTGCTATCTGGACAGTATGACCACACTGAATATCCCTGCCACGGGCTACTCCATCTGCTACGAGTTGGGCATATTCAAGCAGAAGATCGTGGAGGGTCAGCAGGTGGAGCTGCCTGACGATTGGCAGGACATCGGCGGCGCGTGGCTGCTGCCTCGGCCCCAGGAGACGGAGGAGGTCCACTTTGGCGGCACCGTTCGTACCAAGTGGGACGGCGGCCAGCTGATGGTGGTCCACGAGGACTATACAAGAGTTCTGGCTGTGCCCTGTGATATGGAGATTGCCGGCTATAAGACCGACCATGTCAATACCCTGCGGCTTTGGCAGGCCCGCAGCCCAAAGCCCGTGGACATGCAGCTGTTCAGCCGGGGCCAGTACCTCCAGGCCAGCGAGGAGCGCACCATGGCTGATGCCATCAGTAAGGTCCTCTATCCCGAGGACAATCACTATGAGGGTAAATCTCTGCGCTTGAAGCAGCAGTATTTCTTCGTATCCGCCACCATCCAATCCATCACCCGCAAGCATCTGGAGGTGTACGGTACCCTGCGGAACTTCCATGAAAAAAACGTCATTCAGATCAACGACACCCACCCCACGCTGGTAATTCCGGAGCTGATGCGCATATTCATGGACGATGCGGGCATGGGCTGGGACGAGGCGTGGGAGATCACCAAAAACAGCGTGGCCTACACCAACCATACGGTTTTGGCCGAGGCGCTGGAGTGCTGGCCCCAAAGCCTGTTTGAAACGCTTTTGCCCCGTATTTGGCAGATCATCGTGGAGATTGCCCACCGCTGGCAAAAGCAGGTGGAGGATTTCTACCACGATCCCGCCAAGACGGAGAAGCTGGCCATCGTGTGGGACGGCGGCGTGCGTATGGCAAATTTGTGCATCGCCGGGGGCATGAGCGTCAACGGTGTATCCGCCCTGCATACGGAGATCCTGCGCAGGGATGTGTTCCGGGACGCCTATCAGATGCACCCGGAGGAATTCCACAACGTTACAAACGGTGTGGACCACCGCCGCTGGCTTAGTCAGATCAATCCCGGCCTCCACAGCCTCATCTGTGACCTCACCGGCGGCGATGACTACCTGCTGCATCCTGATGCCCTGAGCAAGCTGGATGCTTTCGCGGACGATGCCGCGGTGCTGGTGCAGCTGGCGGAGATCAAGCGGGGAAATAAGGACCGCTTTGCCCACTGGGCCAAGCGTCAGCAGGGCGTGGTGCTCAATACCGATGCCGTGTTCAATACGCAAGTCAAGCGCCTGCACGAGTATAAGCGGCAGCTGCTGAATGTGCTGCACATTCTCTATCTCTATCAGCGCCTGCAGGACGAGCCCAATATGGATTTCCGCCCCCAGACCTTCCTCTTTGGCGCAAAGGCCGCCCCGGGCTATGCCGTGGCTAAGCGGATCATCCGCCTCATCGGCTCCGTGGCCGATCAGATCGATCACGACCCCATTTGCAAGGATAGACTGCAGGTGGTATTCCTGGAGAACTATCGGGTCTCCATGGCGGAGATGCTCATGCCCGCCAGCGAGGTATCCCAGCAGATATCCACTGCCGGCAAAGAGGCCAGCGGTACCGGCAATATGAAGTTCATGATGAACGGCGCCGTGACTATCGGCACCTTGGACGGGGCCAACGTGGAAATGCACCAGGTGCTGGGTGACGAGAATATGTTCCTGTTCGGTCTGAAGGCGGAGGAGGCCGCCGCCCTCTCCCGGCACTATGACCCCAAGCTGCTGTATGACCGGGATCCTGTGCTGCGCCGGGTGCTGGATTCCATCCGGGACGGCTTCCGGGATGGGGTCAGCTACGAGGATATCTACCGCCGCCTGCTCTTTGGCGGCGATTGCCCGGCGGACCAGTACCTGCTCCTGGCGGATTTCGTGTCCTACTGCGACGCCGGCCGCCGCATGATGGAGACCTACGGTGACCGCACCCGCTGGAATCAGATCAGCCTGCACAACATTGCCCGCAGCGGCGTGTTCGCTGCGGACCGCTCCATCCGGGACTATGCCCGGGATATCTGGCACGTTCCCTGCAGAGAATAAAAAAATAGGAGCTTATCCCCGAAGCGGCGGCACCAATCAGGTGCCGCCGCTTTGTGCCGTTCGCCCTTACTATTGCGTAGAGAGTCCGCAGACTGGCTGCGGCGATCCGTCTCCCTGCTTCCTGCCTGCATGGGGTGGGGCAGAGCACCGGAGGAGCCGATCTTGCTCTGCTTCTGACTTGTCATTTTTTTCTTTTCATTGGTTGACAGTTGTGGTAAAATATACATTGATATACTATGACAAATTGTGACAAAAAGAGGATAAATACTATGGACATTACACAGGGTGTACCCTTTGATACCTTTGGCCTGTCGGAGGCCACCATGCGCGCCATCCGAAACAAGGGCTATACCATATCGACGCCCGTGCAGGCGGGCTGCATCCCGCCCATGCTGGCAGGGAAGGACGTCATTGCCAAGGCCCCTACAGGCACCGGCAAGACCATGGCCTTCGGCCTGCCTATTATTGAACGCATGGACCGGGAGAGCGAGGCGGTGCAGGCACTGATCCTGGCACCCACCCGGGAGCTGGCCATGCAGATCACCCAGGAGCTGCGGGAGGTGGCCGTGTACCACGAGGGGCTGCGGGTGGTGTGCCTATATGGCGGTGAGCCCATCGGCAAGCAGATCAATGCCCTCAAACGGAAGCCCCAGATCGTGGTGGCTACCCCGGGCCGCCTGTCCGATCACATGAAGCGCCGTACCGTCACGGTGAAGGAGGTACAGACCGTGGTGCTGGACGAGGCAGACCGCATGCTGGACATGGGCTTCATCCACGACGTGACGCGGATCCTGGACAAGATCCCGAACCGTAAGAATTTGGGCATGTTCTCCGCTACTATTTCCCGGGAAGTTATGGACATCTCCTGGGTCTACCAGCGGGATCCTGAGGAGATTACTGTTCAGGCTACCAAGGAGAATAAGCCTGATATCCTGCAATATCGCATAGAGGTGCCCTCCGACCAAAAGGTGGACACCATTGCCCGCATTATCGCCGGGGAAAAGCTGGAGCGGGTCATGTGCTTCTGCAACACCAAGGGCTCCACGGAGCGGCTGACCAAGTTCCTGCAGATGCGTGGCCTGGATGCCCAGTGCATCCACGGGGACATCCCCCAGCGCAAGCGGGAGGCAGTGATGGCCCTGTTCCGGGAGGGGAAGCTCCGCGTATTTGTTGCAACGGATGTGGCCGCCAGGGGCATCGACGTGGACGATGTGGACGCGGTGTTTAACTACGATGTCCCCGATGAAAACGAGTATTACATCCACCGCATCGGCCGCACAGGCCGGGCTAAGCGCCACGGCGTGGCCTATACCCTGCTTTCGGATTTCCCAAGCCGTATGCGGCTGGACGATATAGCCCGCAACACCCGTAGCCAGATCATCTCTGCTGCGGTGGATGAAAATGGCCATGTGGAGCCGGAAAAGAAATAAATCCATTGGATGCAAAAGGAGCAAACGCATTATGATGAAACTGAAACGACCTGTGGCGGCGCTGCTGGCAGCTGTGCTGCTGTTGGGGCTGCTGAGCGGCTGCCACCGGGAGAACGGCGTTTCCTTCCGGGTGGCCATGGGCAGCGTTCCGGCCACGCTGGACCCGGCCCTGGCCGCCACTGATGAGGAAAAGACCGTGGTCAGCCATCTGTTTGAAAATCTTATGAAGCTGCAATCCGACGGAAGCGGCGGTACCACGGCAGTCAACGGAGTGGCCCGCAGCTACCAGTGTGACACCACGGCTGAGGGGCAGGAGACCTACACCTTCAAGCTCCGCTCCAGTGCCGCCTGGTCCGACGGTACCAAGGTCACTGCCCAGGATTTCGTATACGCATGGAAACGGCTGGTGGATCCTGCTACTGGCTCAAAAAACGATAGAATCCTGGACATGGTGGCCGGTTACAGCGCTGCCCGGACGGGAGAGGATGCGCTGCAGGTTTCCGCACCGGATGACGAGACCTTTGTGGTGGCGCTTTCCGGGCGCTGTCCGTACTTCATCGACAGCGTCTGCACGGCGGCGGCGACTATGCCGGTACAGAGTGCCGCAGCGGCCCAGGAGAATTGGTCCATGTCGCCGGACACCCTGGTCACCAATGGCCCCTATACCGTTGCATCCTGGGAAAACGACACGATGCTGCTGCAGCAGACGGATGGCTATCACGATGCCCGCCGCCTGGGACCGATGAGCATCAGCTTCCGCTTTACAGCAGACGCGAAGACGGCCAACTCCCTTTTTGAGAAGGGGGACGCGGATTTCGTCCTGGGACTGACGGACGAGGCTGTGGCCAAGAAGATAGACAGCTGGATGCCGGATTACTATCCCGAGACCAGCGTGGTGCTGCTGAACCAGCTGTCCGACCTGACCAGCAATGAAAATGTCCGCCGGGCTATGGGGTTGGTCATTGACCGCAACGCCATTGCCGAGCTGCTGGGCTCCCGGACGCATCTGGCGGCAGAGGGGCTGGTGACCTGGGGCATCCGCAGCACAACGGGCGGCCAGTTCCGTGATTTCGGCTCCGCTGTGGACAATGACAGCGAGAATTACGAGAAAAACTGTCAGACGGCCCAGGAGCTGATGAAGGAGGCAGGCTACACTGCCACCAAGCTGAAAAGCCTGACACCGGTAATTATGCTCTATGAGTCCGATGGCACTGCAGATTCCCTGGCGCTGCTGCTGCAGAAGACCTGGAAGGAGAAGCTGGGGCTGAGCGTGACGCTCAAGGGCGTTTCCAGCGAGGAGATCACCCAAGCGTTGGAGCGGGGCGAATATACGCTGGCAGCGCTGCGTGTCACCAGTGACCGCAATGACGCCACGGGCTTTCTCAACCGCTGGCGCATGGGTGAGGAGGATAACTATGCCAATTTTACCTCCAGCGCCTATGATATGCTCCTGCGCGTGGCGGCAGTGTCTGCCAGCCAGGAGGCCCGGGATGCCTATCTGGAGGATGCGGAGCGCCTGCTGATAGAGAAGGGCAATGTGATTCCCATGTATTGCAGCACCCGCAGCTGGAGCCTGTCAGAGTCGTTTACCGGAGTGTTTGGCGACGGCCTGGGCCGGTACTTCTTCACCGGTGTGCATAAGGCGAGTAAGTAAGAGTATAATGGAGAGCAGCGGCACGAAAGCCCTCTGCCGGTTTTAATTATACTTCTATGAGCGCAGGGGCGAAAGGCTCTGTTCGGCCTTTCGTCCCCGCGCTCATTTGTAGGAGAGGGTATTCCTTCTGACCGGCTTTCCGGCCTTCACTCTCTGAAATTGCCGTCAAGCGGGGCAACATGAAGGACTACGACACGATTTTTGTGGGCTATCCGATCCGGTGGTATGTCGCGCCGACGACTATCCCGTTTGCGACCTCCGGCGGAAGCGACATCGGCAAGACGAACGAGCGCCTTGCACCGAGCTGCAAAGGCGCAAAGCTGATGAACGGCAGGGCCTTCAAGGGCAGCGCCGGGCATCAGGAGCTTGCGGCGTGAGTTGATGGACTTGGACTATGAGAAGCGTATAAATCGGAATTTTTTGTGGAGGTGTTTATATGATATTCCTAAAGGTATTGGCTGTAGTTCTGGGATTGGCCTTCCTTCTGTTTGGATACTTCATTTACTTTAAAAAGAAATACAATCTTATCAACGGTTTTGAGGCGGACTTCAAAGCCGGTCGGAAGAAAGAAGAATACGCAAAGAAAGTGGGAATGATAGAGTTTGTTGTTGGTATAGTTCTGCTTATCACAGGGGTTGCACTTATTCTGTTTGCCTAATAAATTCCAGTTTAACGAACAGGAGATGATGATCGCATGAAAATCCTACATGAACTTTCTTGGCTATGGGAAACGCTGGGCATTGCGCTTGTTGCTGCGGCTGTCTGCATGGCTTGCGCCGCGCTGATTGGCAAGGCAGCGAAGAAGAACCTCGGCAAAAAGGTGTTGGTTGTCATAGGGACTGCTGCATTTGTGGGCGCGATTCTGGCGGTTATTCTGATCGCCCGGACGCCGATGCCGCTTTGATAGGATGGGCGATTAAATAACACACCACACAGAGGTTTTAATCTCTGTGGGGTGTGTTACTCTCAATCAGTTGGTTTTTGGAAATGTGCTTATGCAAGCCTGCCCTTTACGGGCTTTTTTGTGGTGTTGATTATTCAAATTCGCCAAGCGGAAACGCACTCTAAACTTTTTTGTATAGACCGTTTGATTCCATTTGGCTTTATTTGATACCAATTATCCCAATCCTATGGGGTATCCGACTTTCTGCTATCAAAAAGCTATCAGGGGATGCTATCAATAGCTTATACTTTTGATAGTATGGTTCTACGGCGTCGCCGTGATGTTCCGAAAGGTCTGTGTCAAAACGCAAATTTTTCTTCACGCGCGAAAGCTATGAAATCAATACATTCAATATTATAGGCAGCACAAACATCAGGGATTTTGGGCGAATTCATATTATGCGTTGGGACCTCTTCTGTCACCACTTTGCAGTTTTGTTGTTTTGCAAGAGCAATAACAAACGGATCAGCGGAATTTTTCTTTTTTCCTCCTTCTATGAGTCCGCGGTGCGTGGAAAGAATGGCTCTGACATCCTGCTGCACTGGAATATCCGATGGAAGGAAGCACTTTTGCCATGCCTTCGCCCATTTTTCCAGATCATCGCCGCCAATCATGATCTCATCATAAACTTCTTGGCTGGAAATAATCGTACCATCATCCATCAGTTCGCCGATTTTGACCCAAAGAGATGGAAATACATCAAGTGGTTGCCGCCGTTGAAGATTGATAAAAATGTTGCTATCAAACACATATTTTGCCATCAGTAGCACCACCTTTCAACGGCTTCGAAATGTTTAACTCGCAGCCCCAAAAGGTAATTGCTTGCCTCTCGCGGAGTGAGTTTCTCTGCGTGATATGCAGACATAACAGCTTTCGTGTACAGCTTTCCTACTTGAGTTCCTTTATCAAGTGCTGGAGGGAGAAATCCATCTGTTTTCTTTTTTTGTTTATAAGCGCGGTATTCATCAGTATATCTATTCAAAATATCAAAATAATCGGACTTCCCAATAAAATCAATGTCCCACAATCTGTGCAAAATGACTTCTCTGCTAACAGCAAAATCTCTGGCTAATGCACTAACATAGGCATCATCAATCCCATATTGCTGCATCAGGAAGAAGTTTTTGTTTCTTTTCAACTGAACAGTTGGAACCAGGGCTAATCCGGCAATCTTGTTACAGAACAATTCTGTTTTTTCTGCTTGACCGGGATCTTGGCTCATATTATTGCAAATACCAGATGTTCGCGTCATAATATGAACCAGCTCATGTAGCAGAGTGAACAATCTTGCGCTTGGTTCATCTTTTCGGTTAAGTGCAATAATTGGGAAAGTGTCGTAGGCTACGGACAGCCCTCGCATTTCTTCGGGCTGAACCTTTGCTGCTTGAAAAATCAGAAAATCCTGCTCTTCCAGTTTGGAAATGCAATACGAGAGCGCTGCTTCCGGTTTTCTGAATTTGATCTGTACAGCATCTGTCAAAGATAAAAAGTTTCTGATCTGCTCAGAAAATCTTTCTTCGCTGGTATCAGGCGAGATGCTCAAAGTACATACAGTCGGTAATATTTCTGCTTCCCCATAAAGGTCAATCATAATATCTCTGCGATCTTCAATGTCTCTGAGAAACCATCTCAACTCACGAGACATTTCCGGAAATCCCCAGTTTCCAAATGTTCTATAATCGGTTTTTTCGAGCCGCTTTGCCCTTTTGGGTACGTCAGGCAAATAGAAAAAAGCAAATGGTACGCGATACTGTTTTGCGAGCTTTTTTGCCTGTGTCAGGGATGGGTGTTCATTTCCGTTTTCCCATGCGCTAACCTTGGCTGCATCGACATTTAATTTCTGCGCAATTTCATCTATAGTGATCCTATCCAGATCTCGCGCCCATTGTAATACTTCTGGGGTTACAATTGCCGGTATGCCTCTTGCCATTGCGTTCAGCTCCTTTCCTCGGAATATATGATATTCTACATCCATATCCGCAACTATTTATGTGCAGATCCGGGTTTCAAAGCTCCAGCAGCATCTCTTTCGCGCGAAGAAAACCTGTACACTGCTGAATGATCCGTTTTTCTACGTCGCTGCTTTTCACCATTCGTTTAATAGTACATTCCCATACGATCAAACACTTAA
>ENA-UONW01000712-UONW01000712.1-human-gut-metagenome-genome-assembly--contig:-CS52-NODE-712-length-46963-cov-34.372111_pt1 | contig 46963 bp, 36 predicted proteins | sample MGYA00242463_ERZ724010 | MGnify/ENA metagenome assembly ERZ724010 | reverse complement strand
GGTGCATCTCCTTGAACTTAGCTGCAATAACAATGGTTTTATCCATTTTGTTGCTGATAACCACACCCGTTCTTGTTTTTCTTAAATTTCTTGTTTCCATCTGGACCATTGTTATTTATTAAGTTCTCTCTGATGAAGTTCTGTTTTCATACGTGCTATATCACGACGAGTAGCCTTAATCTGAGATGGATTCTCCAGCGGTGTGATTGCGTGATTCAACTTCATTTGGTTATATTTAGCAACCTCAGCCTCTAATCTCTCTGCCAAAGCTTTGGTTTCGAGTTCTCTCACTTCTTTAATCTTCATAATTAAGCATTTTTATCGTAATCACGTCTAACAACAAATTTTGTCTTAACAGGCAATTTCTGTGCTGCAAGGCGCAAAGCCTCTTTGGCTACATCAAATGAAACGCCTTCAACTTCAAAGAGGATACGTCCCGGAGTAACAGGAGCAACCCATCCTGCGGGATCTCCCTTACCTTTACCCATACGTACGTCAGCAGGCTTACGTGTGATAGGTTTGTCAGGGAATATGCGGATCCAGACCTGACCCTCACGCTGCATATAACGGTTGACAGCTACACGGGCTGCCTCTATCTGGCGGCTGTCCAGCCATTTGGCCTCAAGTGTCTTGATGCCGAATGATCCGAAAGCCAGTTGTGTACCTCTGTGGGCGTTGCCTTTTCTGCCGCGCCCGTCTTGAGGTCTTCTATATTTTACTCTTTTTGGCTGTAACATGATAGCTTCTTTCTTTAACGGTTATTGTTTCTCTTACGATTAACTCTTGTCTTGCCGTTAGAACGTCCGCTTTGCTTTTCCTGAGCGAAGTTAGGAGAAAGATCACGCTTTCCGTAAACCTCTCCACGGCAAATCCAAACCTTAATACCTAACAGACCAACCTTTGTGAGGGCCTCAGTCTGACAGTAATCTATGTCGGCGCGGAATGTATGCAGAGGAGTACGTCCTTCCTTGTACATTTCCTTACGTGCCATCTCAGCACCGTTCAGACGTCCTGTAATCTGCACCTTAATACCCTCAGCTCCGGCACGCATCGTGTTAGCTACAGCCATTTTGATTGCACGGCGGTAAGCAATCTTACCCTCAACCTGACGTGCAATGTTATTAGCTACAATAGACGCATCGAGCTCCGGCTTTTTAACCTCGAAAATATTGATCTGAATCTCTTTATCGTAGAGTTTCTTCAACTCTTCCTTCAACTTGTCAACATCTTGTCCGCCTTTACCAATGACGATACCCGGACGGGCAGTGCAAATAGTGATGGTGACGAGTTTCAATGTACGCTCGATAACGATACGAGATACACTTGCTTTTGCAAGACGCTCGTTCAGGTATTTGCGGATTTTCATATCCTCAACGAGGTTGTCACCAAATTTCTTTCCACCGAACCAATTTGAATCCCAACCCCTGATAATACCGAGACGGTTGCTTATTGGATTAACTTTCTGTCCCATTCTATTAATTATTTTTCGTCATTAGTTTTAGCATCTACAAACAGAGTAACATGGTTGCTACGCTTACGGATTCTGTAGCCACGACCCTGAGGTGCCGGTCTCATACGCTTCATTGTAACACCTTCGTCAACGAACACCTTTGTTACATAAAGCTCGCCATCCTCAGCCTTACGGTCATTTTTAACCTCCCAGTTAGCGATAGCAGAACGAAGAAGTTTCTCAACATCAGCAGCAGCAGCTTTTTTAGAGAACTTCAGAACGCCGAGTGCGCGGTTAACTTCCATTCCGCGGATCATGTCAACGACATAACGCATTTTGCGCGGAGAAGAAGGCACGCCTCTGAGCTTTGCGAAATACAATGTCTTAAGGGCTTCTTTTCTTTTTTCAGCCGCTATTTTTTTTCTTGCTCCCATTATCTTATTATTTTATTTTCAATGGTTTAGCCTGTTTACTTCTTATTACCGGCATGGCCACCGAATCTACGTGTAGGTGAGAACTCACCCAACTTGTGACCTACCATGTTTTCGGTAATATAAACAGGGATAAATTTGTTTCCGTTATGAACTGCAACAGTGTGACCCACGAAATCAGGAGAAATCACTGAAGCTCTAGCCCAAGTTTTAACGACACTCTTCTTGCCGCTTTCGTTCATGGCAAGAATTTTCTTCTCGAGCGATACGTTAATGTAAGGACCTTTTTTTAATGAACGACTCATAATTTACTCTAGTTAACTTGATTATTTATTAGCTCTTTCAATAATATACTTGTTAGAAAGCTTCTTCGGAGCTCTTGTCTTGAGACCCTTAGCGTACAAGCCCTTACGTGAACGTGGATGACCTCCAGACTGACGTCCTTCACCACCACCCATCGGGTGATCATGCGGGTTCATAACAACACCACGGTTGTGAGGACGACGGCCAAGCCAGCGTGAACGTCCGGCCTTACCAGACTGTTCAAGAGCGTGGTCAGAGTTACCTACGCTACCGATAGTAGCCTTACATGCACTAAGAATCTTGCGAGTCTCACCAGAGGGGAGCTTAATAACGCAATAACTGCCTTCACGAGAAGTCAACTGAGCAAAATTACCAGCCGAACGAACGAGCAGTGCACCCTGTCCCGGACGTAACTCAATGTTGTGAATTACCGTACCGACGGGGATGTTAGCCAAAGGAAGCGTATTACCAATCTCAGGCGCTGCGTCCTTTCCTGACATCAGAGTTGCACCTACCTGCAGTCCGTTAGGAGCAATAATGTAACGTTTTTCACCATCAGCATAATACAACAACGCAATACGAGCCGAACGGTTCGGATCGTATTCAATTGTCTTAACTACAGCTGGAACACCATCTTTCTCACGCTTGAAGTCGATCAAACGGTATTTTTTCTTATGACCGCCGCCCATGTAGCGTACAGTCATCTTACCTGTATTGTTTCGACCACCGGTAGAACGTTTACCGTAAACGAGAGACTTCTCTGGTACGGATGCAGTAATCTCCTCGAACGTACCAATAATCTTGTGTCTTTGACCCGGAGTTACCGGTTTAAATTTACGTACTGCCATTTTTTATTTAAATATTGCTGTAAAAATCAATTGTTTCGCCTTCTTTAAGAGTAACGATTGCCTTTTTGAACGCGTTTTTCTGTCCTCTAACCAAACCGGCCTTTGTATAGCGGCTTAAGCGCTTTCCGGCATAGCGGGCAGTATTTACGTCAACTACTGTAACATTATACAGACTTTCGACTTCTTTCTTAATTTGGAGTTTGTCAGCCTCAGGACTAACAACGAAGCCGTAGCGGTTAGGTTGCTTGTCTGTAATCTTGGTCATCTTCTCAGTGACCAATGGTTTTATTATAATTGCCATATTTTTCTTCTCCTTTATTTATTTAAGATTTCATCGATAGTCTTCAACGAATTTTCTGTCATGACAAGGACATCAGCATTCAAAACCTTGTAAGTATTGATTGTTGATGCAGCCATAACATCCGTGCCCTGCAAATTACGAGCTGACAAATATACGTTTTTATTTGTTTCCGGCAAAACCAAAAGCAGTTTCTTGCCGTCAACTTTAAGATTTTTAGTAATATTTACAAAATCTTTAGTCTTTGGAGCATCCAAATTGAAATCTTCAACTACAACGATAGCATTCTCCTGAGCCTTGTAAGACAATGCGCTCTTACGAGCCAGAGCCTTAACTTTAAGATTCAGTTTGAAGCTGTAGTCACGTGGCTTAGGTCCGAAAACGCGACCACCACCAACAAGTACCGGAGAATTGATGTCACCGCGACGTGCACCGCCTCCACCTTTCTGGCGGCCAAGTTTGCGGGTTGAACCAGCATGCTCACTTCTTTCTTTAGCCTTAGCTGTTCCCTGACGCTGTGCGGCCATGTAGCGCTTAACGTCAAGATAAAGAACATGGTCGTTTGGTTCAATTCCGAAGATAGATTCGTTTAACGTAACCTTTCTTCCAGTGTCCTCACCTTTGATATTTAATACGTTAATTTCCATTATTTCTGAATTAAAACGGTTGAACCTTTGCAACCAGCAACACTACCCTTCACCAAAATGAGGTTATGCTCCGGTATTACTTTTAACACTTTGAGGTTTTGAGTTGTAACTCTGTCGCCACCCATCTGTCCGGCCATGCGCATTCCTTTGAATACTTTAGCAGGATAAGAACATGCACCGATAGATCCCGGCTTACGTGCGCGGTCGTCCTGACCGTGTGTGCTTTGTCCTACACCACCGAATCCGTGACGCTTCATTACACCCTGGAAACCTTTACCCTTTGAGGTGCCAACAACGTCAACGAATGTTGCGTCGTTGAAAATATCAACCGTGATAACGTCTCCGAGGTTATATTCCTCATCAAACTTGAACTCGGCCAAGTGTCTCTTAGGTGTTGTTCCGGCTTTCTTGAATGTTCCCATAAGAGGTTTTGAGGTGTTCTTTTCCTTAGCCTCACCAAAACCGAGCTGTACGGCTTTGTAACCATCTTTTTCAACAGTCTTTACCTGAGTAACAACACAAGGACCAGCTTCGATAACAGTGCACGGCACATTCTTACCGTCGGCACTGAAAACGGATGTCATTCCGATTTTTCTTCCTATTAATCCTGGCATTTCTATTAATTTAAAACGTTATTAAAATAAATTATAATGCGTGAACAAGTATATTATCGATACAATAAGAATCATCAATGCTTCAATAACACAGTGTAAACTGCGATTTTCTTTTTTAAGTTCTCTCCACAATCTGTACACAGATGTAGGCAAAACCACGATCCAAAAGAACAGCCAAACATAAGGATTCAATATTTCATCAATAGTCACAATTATTCACAAACATCACATAAAGTCTATACTTTTATTTCTACTTCTACACCGCTTGGCAATTCGAGTTTCATCAGAGCGTCTACTGTCTTTGCTGTTGAGCTGTAGATGTCGATAAGACGCTTGTAGTCGCTGAGCTGGAACTGCTCACGAGACTTCTTGTTTACGAATGTACTACGGTTAACTGTGTAAATACGCTTGTGAGTTGGCAATGGAATAGGACCGCTGACGATAGCGCCTGTAGCCTTCACAGCCTTTACAATTTTCTCTGCTGACTTGTCAACCAATTTGTGGTCGTAAGATTTCAGCTTAATTCTAATTTTCTGACTCATTTTATTTTTTGATTAATAATTATCATTAATAAGAGAAGAGGTACGCCCGTTAAGAGTCATTCGCTAACAAGACGCCTCATTCTCTTTATTTTATTAGTCTTGATTATACAAGATCTGTACGTCCTTTAACTTCCTCAAGCACAGCCTTGGCGATTGAGCTTGATACAGGAGCGTGATGATCATACTCCATAGAGCTTGTTGCACGTCCAGAAGTGATTGTACGGAGAGCTGTTACATATCCGAACATCTCTGCCAGCGGAACCATAGCCTTGATGATACGTGCACCGCTGCGGGTCTCGTCCATACCTTCTACCTGGCCACGACGCTTGTTCAAGTCACCGATAACGTCACCCATGTTCTCCTCAGGTGTTACAACCTCAAGTTTCATGATAGGCTCCATCAGAACCGGGCCTGCCTTAACACAAGCGTTCTTGTAAGCGTTGATTGCAGCAACCTCGAATGACAACTGGTCAGAGTCAACGGGGTGGAACGAACCGTCGAGCAGTGTAACCTTCAGGCTGTCCATAGGATATCCGCCGAGAACGCCATTCTTCATGGCAGACTCGAAGCCCTTCTGTACTGAAGGTATGAACTCCTTAGGAATGTTACCGCCCTTAACCTCGTTGATGAACTGCAGACCGCCCTGTTTGAAGTCCTCATCAACAGGACCTACGTTAACGATAATGTCGGCGAACTTACCACGACCACCACTCTGCTTCTTGTAAACCTCGCGCAGATTGACTGTCTTGGTGATAGCCTCTTTATAGTTAACCTGAGGCTTACCCTGGTTACACTCAACCTTGAACTCTCTCTTCAGACGGTCAAGTATAATGTCGAGGTGAAGCTCACCCATACCAGAGATAACTGTCTGACCGCTCTGCTCGTCTGTGTGAACAGTGAAGGTCGGGTCTTCCTCAGCCAACTTAGCAAGTCCGATACCGAGCTTGTCAACGTCAGCCTGGCTCTTCGGCTCAACAGCGATACCGATAACAGGATCAGGGAATGTCATTGACTCAAGTACGATAGGATGTGCCTCGTCGCAAAGAGTATCACCAGTGCGGATATCCTTGAAACCTACACCGGCACCGATATCACCGGCATCGATAGCCTCCATAGGAACCTGCTTGTTAGAGTTCATCTGGAACAGACGGCTTACGCGCTCTTTCTTGCCTGAACGTGTATTGTAGACATAAGAGCCGGCCTCAACCTTACCTGAATAAACGCGGAAGAATACCAGACGGCCAACATACGGGTCGGTAGCAATCTTGAACGCAAGAGCAGATGTAGGCTCGTCCTCAGACGGCTTGCGGTCCTCTTCCTCACCAGTAACAGGGTTAGTACCAACGATGTTAGGTGTATCAACAGGAGAAGGCAGGAATGCGCAAACATAGTCGAGCAGAGTCTGAACACCCTTGTTCTTGAATGAAGAACCGCAGAGAACAGGAGTGCACTCCATAGCCAATGTACCCTTACGGATAGCGGCTATAAGCTCTTCTTCAGTAATAGAGTTAGGATCCTCGAAATATTTCTCCATCAGGTTCTCGTCAAACTCAGCTGCGCTCTCGAGAAGTTTTCCTCTCCACTCTTCAGCCTCGTCCTTCAAGTCAGCAGGGATGTCATCTACTTCATATTCGGCACCCATTGTCTCATCATGCCAATAGATAGCCTTCATCTTTATCAGGTCTACAAGTCCCTTGAATGTCTCTTCGCTTCCGATAGGAACGACGAGAGAAACAGGGTTAGCGCCCAGCACTTCCTTCATCTGACGGAGAACGTCAAAGTAGTCAGCGCCAGAACGGTCCATCTTGTTTACATAGCCAAGACGTGGAACGTTATATTTATCAGCCTGGCGCCATACAGTCTCTGACTGAGGCTGAACACCGCCAACGGCGCAGTATGTAGCAACAGCACCGTCAAGCACACGCAGAGAACGCTCAACCTCAGCAGTGAAGTCAACGTGTCCCGGAGTGTCAATCAAGTTGATTTTAAACTGTTTGTTATTATAGTGCCAGTAGCAAGTGGTTGCAGCAGATGTGATAGTAATACCACGCTCCTGCTCCTGAGCCATCCAGTCCATTGTAGCGGCACCATCGTGAACCTCGCCAATCTTGTGAGTCTTACCTGTATAGAAAAGGATACGCTCAGAAGTTGTCGTCTTACCGGCATCGATGTGAGCCATAATACCGATATTGCGGGTCAAATGTAAATCTTGCTTTGCCATGATTCTTTTTACCTGTCTATTAATTAAAATCTGAAGTGAGCAAATGCACGGTTAGCCTCAGCCATGCGGTGCATATCCTCTTTACGCTTGAATGCGCCGCCCTGATTGTTGTATGCGTCCATGATCTCAGCAGCCAGTTTGTCTGCCATAGTCTTTCCACCGCGTTTGCGTGCAAAGTTGATCATATTCTTCATAGAGATGCTCTCTTTACGGTCGGGACGGATTTCAGTAGGAACCTGGAATGTAGCACCACCGATACGACGGCTCTTAACCTCAACCTGAGGAGTGATGTTATCGAGGGCAGTCTTCCATATTTCGAGTGCAGACTTCTCCTCGTTAGCCATTTTCTCTTTTACTGTGTCTAATGCTTTGTAGAAAATCTCGTAAGAAGTATTTTTCTTTCCATCATACATCAGATGGTTAACGAATTTTGAGACTTTCTGGTCATTGTAAACGGGATCCGGAAGGATCACACGCTTCTTTGGTTTTGCTTTTCTCATTTCTTTGTTTTGAAATTAATTCTGCATGGGGCTGTTCTCTTGTTCTTCAGCGTTCTCTCCAGAACTGCTTACTCAACCTTTATAACAATTCTCCAGCAAAACGTTAATAAAATGTCAATTGTGTCCTTTTATTGGCTTAATTATTATTTCTTTGCCTTAGGACGTTTTGCGCCATACTTTGAACGGCGCTGTGTACGGTTGGCTACGCCGGCAGTATCAAGTGTTCCGCGGACGATGTGATAACGTACACCAGGAAGGTCCTTAACACGACCACCACGTACAAGCACGATAGAGTGCTCCTGAAGGTTGTGTCCCTCTCCAGGTATGTAAGAGTTAACTTCCTTCTGGTTTGTCAAACGAACACGGGCAACTTTACGCATTGCCGAATTAGGTTTCTTAGGGGTTGTTGTGTAAACACGAACACAAACACCACGACGCTGAGGACATGAATCCAAAGCCGGTGATTTGCTCTTGTCAACAAGCGCCTTTCTACCTTTTCTTACCAATTGTTGAATTGTAGGCATTGTTGTTAAATTTTTAGTTATATATTTTGTTTTGTTATTTTCTTATAATTGTAATACGATCCGTAGAACACAGACCAATTTGGGCTGCAAAGGTAAGCATTATTCTTTAAATTACATAATTATAAAGAACTCAAAAAGCCTATATTGGCCTAAAATTTGCACAATATAGACTTTATTAAAATAAATTAACCATAATATGCATATCAAATGCACACATGGGATAATCCGAATGTATTTAACGCTCCTTTAAGCTTCACCTTTATTTATATGGAACGGAGCTATCGTACCCTTTTCCTGCTGCGGAATCTTTATCGGTCCGAAAGCATTTTCATATCTGACGATATTGTCCTGAAGAGCCATAAGCAGGCGCTTTGCATGCTCAGGAGCCAAAATAACACGCGATTTCACCGTTGCCTTAGGCACACCAGGAAGAATGCGTGCAAAGTCGAGTACGAAATCAGAACTTGAATGAGTTATAATAGCAAAGTTTGCATATTGTCCCTGAGATACATCAACGGGCAGGTCTATCTGCAACTGGCCCGGATTGTTATTGTTGTTTTTGTTTTCCATTTATTTGTATTATTATATTAATGTATAGAATTATATTCACAAATTCAGACAGGCCCGTCATTCTCTTGCCTTGGCCTGCCGCTTTACGGAACTGTCTGTAAGGCTGTAACAATTCATTGCAGCATTTCAAAATGCAACCTTCGGTCACATAACTCCACAATGCAATAATGCACCATTCGAGCCAAATAAACTACTCTCCGTAAAGAAAGCAATGCAAAGATAAACGTTTTTGTCAAAAAAACAAGCAACAACATATATAATTTTAGTAACAAATATATTAAAATAAATATTCAACACCCAAAATATAACGTTCTACCTAACTACAAAACAGCCACAAAGCACACAACCGCATTCAGAGAGAACCTGATACCAAATGAAATAACAAATATAGCAACACCTATTTTACATGAGCCTGTTTAAGATAAGCAGATGGCGACATACCGGTAACTTGCCTAAAAGCACGATTAAAACTTGACGCGCTGCGGTATCCCAAACTTTCGTATATTCCCTGAATGGTGATGTTGCCATAACGCTCCGTATCACAAAACCTGAGACAGGCCTCCCGCACACGACACTCGTTAAGTATAGTCTTGAAATTTTTACCATAAAAACTATTTATCACCCACGACACATACTTCATATTAGATCCTACCAACTGTGACAAAGTACTCAAACTGAATTCAGGTTCAGATATAACTGCTACATCCTTAAATATCTGTTCTATTCTCTCATACAATGCTTCAGCCTGTTCACGGCTCATAAGGCACTGCTCTTCAACGACAGAATAAGTGTCTGAAACTTGAACGGCAGCAGCAGAATCTACCAACTTTACCGGTACACAATCATCTGAAAACATATCACAGTCGACCGTAGTCTTTTCAAGCAAAGTGTTCTTAAGTTTTGTCTGTCTGCGATAAGCATACCACGCCACACCGGACAATGCAAACATAACAAAAACAAGAAACACAAGCAGGAACATCGTATCCGACTGCCGTGTAACTATGCCACTCAACATAGTGATGCGCTCGTCGGCAACACTGTCTCGATAAACGTCGAGACGGTTACGCACCATATAGAAACGTTTAGGATTGAATACAGAATCAGTAAGAGCCAATGCCTTAGAATGATACAAGACATATCCTTCTATCTGTCCAAGTCCTTTGCAGACTCCTGCCATAATATTATATGCGTTAATTTTAAGGTCGTCGTCGCCAAGCCTTCTAGACAAGCTCATGCATATCTCGCCATATTTTCGTGCCTCTGAATACCGGCCAATTTTAACAAGAACATTTCCTATCTCACTATACTGAATAAGAGAATACAACTCAGACATGCCGCGTCTCTTCGCCATATCCAATAATCTGTAATGCATCTGCAAGGCCTCATTGAACCACCCTCTAGCCTGCATGATGCGCGCCTTATTATAAAGGAGATAGTAGTCGTTCTCATCTTGGCTATTCATCGTCACCTTCTCTTCAAGAGCATAATATTTCTCCGCACTCTTTACATTACCCAATCTGCAGCACGTGCTTACAATATTCGAAAGGAAACGGGCGTTCATATTCTCATTGTTGCACATCCGTGCAACCTCGTATCCTTCAAGCAGATAATTCAAACTGCTGTTGTAGTCGTTGAAACAATTATATATGTTACTTATATATCCTGTGCATATCATAAGCGACAGGCTGTCTTTCTCGTCGCGTGCAACCTTCAGGCCAGTGATGAATCCCTCAAGAGCGTCAAAATATTCGCCTGCATAATAATCTTTCTGCGCCACATCCGCTATCTCTGCAGCACGTCTGTTGCCGGCAGCACGGCTACTGGAACAAGGTATAATCAGCAGTAAGGCAGCTGCAATGACGGTTATAATATTCATAACTGAGACTTTTTGTATCGGCAAATATAAGAATTATAATCAAAATCAGGGCATACACAGACAAATTTAAAGCATTTCTTTTGTTATTTCATGAAATAGCAAACATTTAGAGCATCAGGCTATTGCACAAGAACGTTATTAGGCGTATATTTGCGAAAAGCCTCCACGTCAGCCACTATATGTGAAACAAGTATTATTTTGATTATAATATAACTTCATTATGTATAACCCTTAAAACTATTTGTCATGAAAAAAAGAATAATACTCCTTACTGCAGTAATAATATTCATAACGGGCATGGCATACGCCCAATGGACAACCGATTTCGGAAAGAATACTCAGATAACACCGACAGGACTGGCCTTTGACGAGAACGAAGTAGTTACAAACAAAGACGGAGTAACCTACGTATTCTTCATCACCAACATGAACGGAACTCTGGGCATGCGCCTGCAAATAATAGATAAAGACGGCAATAAGATTATGGAGAGGGGTGGAAAAATAATCTCACAGGAAGCCAACAAAGTGTGGTCGGCCTACAATCAGCATCTAGCTCTCGACAAAGAAGGACAGGTGTTTATTGGCGTGCAGGACTTCAGGACTGCTCCTGACAGCAAGCTGAATACATATACAATATATAAATATGCGCCAGACGGGCGGCAGCTATGGAACGGAACAGTGCTCAACAGCGGCAAGGGTTTCACCACACAGGTCGGACTAAGCATGTGTGCGCTCGACGACGGCGGATGCATATGCGCCTACATGTATCGCGACGACAATGCACAAAAAGACTGCATAGCCATTGAAAGGCTCGACAAGGACGGCAACTCTATATGGCAGAAGACAGCCGTTGAGTCTACCTACAAGAGCACCCCCTACCCCTTTGTGACAAAAGGCGACGGTGACAACGCCCTACTTACATATATATATGAGAGCAGCTCGCTGAAGACAAAACTCATTGACGGCAACGGGGAAAGCCTTACGGAAGAGGACGAGACGGTGTTCAACGGAGGACTGGCATCGCCTAAGCCATGGGAAGTGCTAAAGATTGTGCCTGGACCCGACAACGGAACTTTGATAACCTGCATGGATGCAAACTTCAACAGCGCGTTTATTTACGTCAAAAGCAATGGAATAACGGCTTTTGCCGACAAACCCGGAGGCATAATTCTCAACGACGGCAACTATGGCGGAGCACAGCCTGCCGTGGCATACATCAGCAGCGACAACACATTCGCTTGCGCATACCAGCAGTTTGACAAAAACAACTCAAACACTCAGGGACTCTACATGAAAAGATACACCACCGACGGACAGGCACTGCCGGAAGGCAACATAGAGGTGGCCGCCATGCAGAACAGCGACATGTACTCGTTCTACAGCGTGCAGGATGCCGGCAACGGCAACGCTGCCCTGTTCTATCAGAAACTCGACGGCGCAACAAAGGCGGTGAACTCACTGCTCGACATATATGATGCCGGCGGCAAGAAGACCTGCGGAACAATTCAGTTTACAGAGACTCCGACAAAGAAAGTCAACCTGAAATCATCATCCATGATAGACGGAGAATACTTTCTGACAAGCTGGGACGAGGAGCGCAACGGCACTACCTCAATATTCATGCAGAAGGTTACACCCGAAACAGGCACCTGCATAGACGCAACCACGACCGACGAAGACGGCAGCCCTGTCAGCGAAGAGATATTCAGCATAACGGGAAGCAAGGTGAGCAAGGCCGGCAGAGGCGTAAACATAATACACACCACACTAAGCAACGGAAAGACAACATCCAAAAAGGTTGTTGTGAGATAAACGAGAGCAAAAATAAAATTGTATGACCCTAAAAACGATTTAACCATGAAAAGATCTTTACTACTTACAGTCTGCATGGCTGCAATCGCGGCCATATCACAGGCGCAACAGACCACAGTGAATGTTGAGACGGCAGGCACCCTGTCGGAACAAATAGGCAGCGACAAATACACCATTACATCGCTCAAGATAACCGGAAACCTGAACGGCACCGACTTCATATTGCTGCGCGACATGGCAGGCATCGACCTAGACAACGTACCAACAGAAGGCAAGCTGGCAACGCTCGACCTGAGTGAGGCTAAGGTTGTGGCAGGAGGCGAAGCCTACTACACCGACTATGTGAATAACAAGGAATTTTATACCAGCGACAACGAGATGGGCAACTGCATATTCTACAGCTGCGACAAGTTGGAAAGCCTTAGTCTTCCGGCAGGAACAAAGGTTGTGGGCGACAGCGCATTCATGAGATGCACCGCCCTGAGCGAGATAACACTGCCCGACGGTCTGAAAGAGATACGCAGCTATGCCTTTTCAGAGACGCAGATTGCATCGTTCAGCTTTGTCAACGGCACCATGCCGGCCAAAGGCATGTTCAGAAACTGCGGCAAGCTGACTTCGGTAACTCTTCCTGAAGAATGCGAGGAGATACCGGCAAACACCTTCTCTGGCACGGCAATAACAGAAATAACGCTGCCGAAAAATCTTGTAAAAATAGGCAAAGAGGCATTCAGCAGCTGCATGCTGACCAGCCTCGAATGTCCGGCAACGCTGAAAGAGATAGACGAGTCAGCGTTCTTTATGTGCAGCAGTCTTGCATCAGTCAGTCTGAACGACGGCCTGCAGAGCATAGAGGGTTCGGCATTCTCTTACTGCGACAAGCTCGAAACCATAGAGATACCTAACTCGGTTACCGAGCTGGAGGGATGCTTCTCCAACTGCACGGCACTAAAATCTGCAGTTCTACCTGAAGGTCTGACAGCCATACCCGACTATATGTTCGACAGATGCTCTAACCTTGAAAGCGTGAACGTACCTGAAGGAGTGAAGATAATAGGCGACAACGCTTTCCAGAACAACATGAGACTGCTCGACGTAGTGTTCCCGGAAGGTCTTGAGAGCATAGGCGAAAAAGCCTTTTCTAGCTGCTACACAATGGAGAACATCAACCTGCCCGAAACCGTAAAGACCATAGGTGAAGGGGCATTCGACGGATGCGAGGGCGTGGTAGTGATGTCTCTGCCCGGCTCTATCACCACGATACCGCGCAGTGCGTTCTCTTACATGGTGTATCTTGAGGAGCTGACAATAGGCGAAGGAACAAAAACTATCGACCAAATGGCATTCATCAACTGCGAAAGCCTGACAAAGCTAACGCTGCCGTCTACGATCGAGTCGATAGGCTATGCGGCATTTGCCTACAACATGCTGACAGAAGTAGACTGCAAGGCCGTCACACCGCCGACATGCGACAACACGTCATTTGCCGGATGGGACAGCGACGTGCCGCAGGACTGCCTGCTGTATGTGCCGCAAGGAGCCAAGGCCGAATATGAAAAGGCTGACGTATGGAAGGAGTTTATGATAAAGGAGAGCGAGACGTCGGGCATAGAAAGCGAGACAGCAGCCGGAGCAACAGAGACGGCACGCTACGGCATTGACGGAAGGAAGCTGGCAAAACCCGCACGCGGAATAAACATAATACGCATGAGCGACGGAACAGCCAGGAAGGTAATCAACCGCTGACACCTACAATAAAAGTCCTTATATATCACGCAGGGCCGCATATCCCCATTGTCAGGATATGCGGCCCGTCTTTTATACTAACGTATGTATTATATGCTACACCTGCCTCCTACTCGCCTGCCTTATACTTGGCTGCCTGCTCCTTGATAAGGTCGAGGTCGTCAAAATAGTTAATGCGCATTGCGTCGCGCACTTCGTGAAGAGTCTGCGCAGCCACCTCGCGTGCAGCCTCTGAGCCTTTCTTCAGAATGTTGTAAACCTCAGGGATGTCCTGCTCAAACTCGTGGCGGCGCTGACGGATAGGCTCAAGCTGACGGTCGAGCACCTTTATGAGAAACTTCTTGCACTTCATGTCGCCAAGTCCGCCGCGACGGTAATGGTCTTTCAGCTCTTCGAGGTTTTTGTACTCCGGCCAGAACTCTGCAAAGTCATCGGGGGTGCTGAACGCATCGAGATAAGTAAACACGGTGTTGCCTTCAACCTTTCCGGGGTCTTCCACGCGCAGGTGTCCCGGGTCGGTGTACATGCTCTTAACCTTCTGCTGCATGTCCTTCGGCGTGTCAGACAGATAGATGCAGTTGCCCAAGCTCTTGCTCATCTTTGCCTTGCCGTCGGTTCCCGGCAGACGGCAGCACACAGAGTTTGTGGGCAGCATTATTTGAGGCTCAACGAGCACATCGCCGTATATGTTGTTGAATCGCTTCACTATCTCGCGTGTCTGCTCAAGCATAGGTTCCTGGTCTTCGCCTGCCGGCACTGTGGTAGCCTTGAATGCCGTAATGTCGGCAGCCTGACTTATGGGATATGTGAAGAAACCCACGGGGATGCTGGTCTCAAAGTTGCGCATCTGTATCTCGGTCTTCACCGTAGGGTTGCGCTGAAGTCGCGACACGGTGACAAGATTCATGTAATACACAGTAAGTTCAGCCAGCTCTGGTATCATCGACTGTACAAAGAGAGTAACCTTATTAGGATCGAGTCCGGCCGAAAGATAGTCGAGAGCCACCTCAATGATGTTCTGGCGTATCTTCTCAGGATTGTCGGCATTGTCGGTCAATGCCTGAACATCGGCTATGAACACGAACATACGGTCGAAATCGCCCTCATTCTGCAATTCCACTCTGCGGCGCAATGAGCCGACATAGTGGCCAAGATGAAGTTTTCCGGTCGGGCGGTCACCGGTAAGTATTATTTTCCCCATTGTATATTTTCTTTATTAATATATTTTTGAAGTGCAAACTTACACATTTTTTCTGAAAATCAGTGATTTAACATCAAAAACTTAGTCATCGGCGGTTTATTACTTACCTACATGACATACAGCCATAACGTTTTAGCCCAAATAGTCATTGGGCTGCATACAGCTTAATACTACAAGGATATTGACGATTCAGCCCAAATTCCGATTATAATTCTGTCTGGATTCTTACTTTATACGGAGCATATTTTCGTCAGTTTTTTGCAGGCATAGCGGGATATTCAATAAAAACGGACAAAATTAGCCAATAAGAACAAAAAGACCGACAGAAAGAATGAATGCAAAAAACAGATAAAGTCATGTGCGGCCTAATACCCGATTTAGGCTTAGCCGCCCTGTTGCCGTTTTGCCGCATGATATTGCGCAGCATTTCAAAACTGTACCGTTGTGAGCGATACAAACTTGCCATTGTCCGTAAAACAACTTTCACGTATCCTAATAATCAGGTTTTACGCTCCGCTTCTATTTTGTTTCATCAAGTCTGGTTCATGTTTATGCAGATATTGTCTGAATACGTCGGCATTAAGTCCAAACTCACGTGCCACCCTCGCCACAGGACGCACATTGCGCCTCAGGCTCTCTATAGCCTCGGCATATTTAGCCGAGGCAGTTTTCATTCTGCGGCGCGAACGCCTGAGGTCAGCCGCATCGTCAGTGCCGGGTTCAACCCCTGAACGCTCCATCACGAGACCACGGTGCCATTTGTTAAGATAAAACCTCAGGCCCTCCTTAGACACTCCCGTCTGTTCAGCTATCGCCTTCATCGTCATTGACGTATTACGATACATCTCAAGAGCCGCCGCATATTTCGCCACAGTCTCTCTCGATGGTTCATTTCGCCGGCCGTTGCCGGTCATGTCACCTCTGTTTTTTTTCACCTCCGCAACAGCATTACGGCGAATCTCTCTTTTGCGTGCGAGCAAGTCTCTGTGGTAAAAGCGGAGATGCTGCTGCAAGCCAGACTCAGACACATCACACTGCGAAGCAATCTCGCCAACAGTCATATCAGTTTCGCCATAAAGCCTCACGGCTTCTTTATAGAGGCTTGCGCACTTGTCTTTCACGCCGCGGTGCTTATTGCCGCTGATGCCCAGCTCACGCCTTATCCTCTCACGACATTCAAGGATGCTGCTGTAATGCACTCGCATAAAGTTAGACAGGGCTGTACCGTAGAGTCCGAACTTGCGGGCTATCTGCGACATGTTAAGATCAATATATTCCATCATGTCGCAGGCCGCAACGGCATACTTATATTTTTCGTGTGCCGTGCGGCTCTGTCTGCCGGCTGATATCACCTTTATATTTTCAACGTCATTACCGTGGCACTCTATACCGTGGCGCCTCAGCATCAGCTCGCGCCAATAGCGCTGCAGATAGGCCGAAAGAGCCTTGCGCCCCACCCCGCACTTTGCGGCAATATCCTTGACAGACATACTGCTGCCGGCATACAGCTCCACGGCCTCAGCATATTTCTGATGAAGCTCATGGCGGCGCACAAGCATGTTGCGCTCCCTCGCGGAAATCTTGCTGACATCAATTTCTGTAACGGCAACATTCATCATAGGCAATATGTTTTTGCTTACTCTGCGACAGCTTCGAGTGTTTTGCGCACATCGCCATATCTCGCGTCTTTCATAAGCACACGGCCGGAGCCGTCGAGCAGATATATCGTAGGCATGGCTTTAAGGTCGTAGAGCGCGCCTTCTTTCACGGCAAGGCGGTCGGTGCCTACAGTCCATGCGCGCGGCATGTCGCCGAGCGACGATCGCCACACGCCGTCGTCGCCTTCTGTATAAACGGCAAGCACGTTAACACGGCGGGCAGCCACGGCAGCGGCAAGCACTTTGTCTGAAATCATCTGCCCCAGCACTTCATGACAGCTCTCGCAGTCGGGATCGTAAAACACCAGCAGCAGTCTGTCGCCGGCAGCCTTGGTTGCCGACAGCTTGTGGCGGGTGCCGTCGGGCAGCCAGTAGGTAAAGTCGGTTGCCTTGTCGCCAACGTTGTTGCGGCGTATAAGGTCAAGCTTATATTTCATCTGGGTGCGCCTTGCGTCGCCGTCGGGCAGACAGCCGAGCATAGCCTCCAGATAATATCCGTAAAGGGTTTCGTTGTAATAGGGCGAGTTGGCGTCATAAAAATAGCTGTCGGCGTTAGATGTCATCACGTCATAGGCGTGGCTGTCCTTAACGAACGCCGCGCACCAGTTTGCCAGGCTCTTGCGTATTATGTCTTCGGGCGTGGTGCCGTCGGCAAGCAGCGTGATAAAGTTTACAAATCCCTGCTCGGTTATGTCGCGGTTGTTAACGAGTGTGGTGTCAGCAAAGTTGAACTTGTTCCAATAATGTGTCAGCATCCACTCCTTGCGCTCTTCGGGCGACGTGATTGCCATGGGAATGTCAGGAAACGGAAAGCTGCCGGCCAAAACAGTGTCGGCAGCGGCTGACTTAGCCGTGCTGCTTTTACCACTGTTTTGGTTATTCCGACAGGAGACTAAGACAATAGTAAGTAATATCAGACCATAAAAAAATGTTTTCATTTAATATCTGTGTTTTTTAGTATAAAGTCGTCGTTTATCGTTTGTCTGTCACCGTTATCACTTTCAGCCGATTTACTAACAAATGCCGCTGACAGCAAGTAGGCATATATCAAAGTCATCTCGCCACGAAATGGGCAACCTTAAAAGGAACTTGCCGGCAGACCTATAAGATGTCCGCCGGCAAGTGTTGTTTAATATTATCAGTTAGTAGGAAACGTATAGCCAGAAGGAACGTCGCGGACACAGCGAATACGGAATCCGTAATTATTAATCACGCCTACATCCGTTGGGCCACCTGGACAATAAATCAACGTTGAACGACCAAAACCATACCTGACGTCCAATTTAGTAAACTGTGTACAACATGCTGCTATATAAGAAGTATTACAATCATCCAATAATCCAGCAGCATTCATTGCCGAAAGTTCAACCAAATTAGGAACGCGCCAATTTGTATAACCGCCCTCACTATACGTAGAACACGGATTGATCATTGTACCATTATATCCAATAACATCACCCAATTTTTGTGCATCATTGAGAAATCCGCGTGCTACAAATATTCCGTCATAGAAACTGTTTGCATCATTATCTTCATTATGTATGTTCAGTGATCCTGATACACGCTGACGATAAAGGCTAGGCACTAAACGATTTCTAAACTCTAATATATCAGGTCTGGTAAATGTCCTGGGATGCAGTTCATACGTAGCATCAGAAGTTACATTTTCAATAGACGATATGTCTGTAGTCGAAGTACTACCAGATGCCGGTAAATTACGAATACAACGAATAGGCAAAGGTGATCTATAATACCAATCAGCAGTTTCTGAAGAATATGAGCCCTTTTCAATTGCCCAATAAACTCGCTTATTAGCTTCACTGCTAGTATAGTACAAAGATCCTTCAGACACATATTTATAAGGATAACCTGAAGATGGATTATTTTCTGCTGGGTTAACCAAACTTGTCTTATCCCCAATATACAATTGAGCTGCACTCGAAATTGCATTGGCTCCGATACCCATACGGATATACTCATTGAGCGACGGTAAGAACCAGCGTATCTCATTCTCATCAATCTGTCCGTTGCCATTAAGGTCGCGGTTGCGTGACATACATGCTGAATAGGCAGCCTGTACACGGTAAGCGTTATCTGCCAACTTATGATTTACACGGTCTGTCCCCACTGATGACTTCCAACCATTGTTAGCATAAGTAATATAGGTATCCCAACTAGGTGAACTATTCGCATTTATTAAAATCTTTTGATTTACAAGTCCGTCATTATCAGTCAGGTCATAGGTACTACGAGGTGTTCCATAATACCATTTTAATGGTGTTTCATTATACGTCTCAATACCGAATGCGTTGAGACTTGACACGCGGTCGTTATAGAACGTCTGCATTGCCAACTGAGATATATACGAGTGGATCTTGCTGTAAGAGCTGTTGCCGTCAGTAGATGTCTGCGTACTCATGGCAATAATCATCTCGCGCGGAATCTTGTTTGTCATCACGCTCCAAGAAGTAGCCTTTGACCCTGTCAGTGGATGATGCAGATAATAATACTCGTTTACGAAGGCTGTAAAGCGGGCAACATAATCATTTCCAACAGTGCTAATCTCTATTTTATCTGAAGTGGCTGATCCATTTAAATATATATTTTTAATAGCCTTACCCATCTCAACAATCATGTCATAAACATCAAGCATACTGTTGTTACCTCCTGCATCGGCATAGAAACTTTTATTATTCACATCATCAAGATCCTCCATAGCCCAAGACGATATTCCTGGATATTTAGAAATACCGGTGCCTGTCTGCGGCAAGAACTCTATCCACTTGTAGTCAAAGCCCTTAGTTGGTGCCATGCCTTCTCCGGCACCATCCAACACGGCAGCCTTTGCGGCAGCGGCATCTGCCTCTGAGCCGTTTCTAACAGCATCGGCATAAATCTTATACGGATTTAATGTTCCGCGCTTATTTCTGGTGGTGTAAGGAGCTTCAGCGCTATATTCATGTGTATAGTCCATTGCTTCCGACTGAATGATGAGTATCAGCTGGTTGGCTATAGCGTCATCAAGATCCGCTCCGGAAAGGTCCTGTCCAAGACTGTTAGCTATGTCAGAGAGATTGTACTCCAGGTAAACCTGCTCGTAGTGAGCATCGAGGTTATAGCTGTATTCCGTGCTGCTCTGATCGTAAACAGAACCTTCTGCGCCATTTTGGTAATCTCCACCTGTTCTCTGAGCTTCAACAATAATATTATTAACATCAAGAACGCTGACCGAATATGTGTAGCTGTAATTTCGCATTACAGAGAAATCTCCGTAATTACGAGAATTATCACCAGACTTTCCGAAATTGCCAAGATGAATTGTGTATTCTACATTAGCCGTAACAGGATTTGTATCATCGCCCTCGAACGTGCCGCTTATCACAACAAATGTACTGTTTTGAGGAGCATTTTTCCATGTCTTGTTTTCTGCCGAAGAACCTGATGCTCCTTCCCATTCTTCACGTGCTTTATAAGTATTGGAGCCACCCGGTTCCTGCACATTTTCAGGCATGTAGAAGTTGAAAGAATAGTTACCTCCCTGCGCCGTACCGATATTTTCAAATGCTGTGTTTACATATTCTTCATCAGAATTAGCAACGCCGGTTGTAAGAAGATTTGTGCCTTCAGGAATGCCATTGGTAAGATAGCTCTTTGTAGGGATGTTGTAAACGCGGAATGATGTCGGCGTAAACGTACCTTTAGCACCGCTGGGATTGGCAGCAATATTGAATGTGATATGCGCCATGGCGCGCTTCATCTTTATTGCCACTTGATTGTCTGCATCGCCATACGTGCCATAGTTAGTAACATCATTATTTGTTCCGAAATCAACACCCTCATTCCATCCTGATATCAACATCTGCGACGAAGATGTGACATGGAACGGCTGCATGCCGTCTGTAGTAGATGCCTCAGCAACAAGCTTATGACTAACATCAGCCACAATGTTTTTTACATCATCAAAGTGTTTCTTCTCATTATAAGCATCTGTCAGATCTGTTATCAGATTTTCCCAAAAGGCTCCGGCAGCCACGTTTGCCACAGCAATGAGTTTCTTTTCGCCTGACGTGCTTTCAAAGCTTACACTATAGCGGCGTTCACCATTATCGCCGACCGAATTTTCGCCTACCGTCAAGCCTCCACCTTCATAGTTGGTAACAATCTGCTCGAACGAACCGTCACCATGGAACACGCATATAACGATGTCAGACAAATCGGACAGGTCGCTTCCCGTTGCACGCGTGATGCGAACGTCTGTCGACGGAACAGCCGCAAAGTTAAGTGTTATGTTTACAGGCTCGCCTTCCACTACGTTGTCTGTACCGAAAAAGTCGTCGACCGTACAGCTTGACAGGCCTGCCATAATCATACATACGGCAAGAATGCCGGTATATATCTTAAGATGTATCTTTTTCATACGATTTTCTCCTTTCATGGTTTATTTAAACTGTGGTACTTCAAACGGCGGTACATCCACTTCAACCTCTGCCCAAGGAACGACCTCGATGTTGAATGTCGGTGTAGTAGTCGCGTTCAGCGTAATGTTGATATTGAGCTCTGTGCCACGGCTTATCTCTGTAATACCGGCATCTTTAATATCCAATGTCTGCTGTTTATTATTCCAATTTGCAGTAAGAGCATAATCTCCTCCTGTATTCTCAAAGAAGTATGCATAAACCGTAGCTGATTTATTGGCGGGAACAGTCACGGTGCCCAATTCCAATTCCCCAATGACAACATTAGACAAATCCGTTCCTGCGAACAGCGGCGTTGATTCCATGTTGAGACCGGACAATTTGATGCCACTTACCTCTTGGTCGCCAGCCGATGTATTGTTTATGGTAAGGCGCACCTTGGCCACGGCAAAGTCGAGTTTCATTGTCTCGCTCTGTATTCCGCCGCCAGACTGCGGCGCTACCCTAATCTGCTTATATGCAGTCTGCGGAATCATTTTATTTTTAGAAGCATCATTGGCATCTGCCAGGAAGCGCTCCTCCTCCGACAGATTCATGCCTTTCAAGTCAGCAACGGTGACGTTTTCCCAACTTCCGCTGTATCCTACGCCTTCCTCATTGGCTATGGCATAGAAGTCGAAGGTTTCGCCGTCGGCATTTACTGTCATCTCGCTGAACGTGATGGTCTTGCTCGTTTCGTTTGGGGCTATGTCATATTTCAGATTGTAAAGTATTTCGCCGTTCTGCCTTGCTACAATCACGCGCAGGGTGCGCATGTGTTCGTTATCCTCAAGTCCGCCGGCAGTGGTCGCAGGATTACTGATCGCCCTGGTGGTGAACGTCATCTTCACCGTGGCTTTATCGCGCACGGGATAGTCGTCAGAAATGCACGACACGGCAAGAAGCGACAGCAGCAACAAGCATGCGGCAGCAAGGTATCTGTGTTTTTTCATGTTATTCATAAATGCGTCCTCCTCAATACTTTATTGCCAACCGGGGGTTATATCTTCAATATACCAGGCGGGCAGTTTGATAGTGATGCCTGTTTCAATAAACTGTATCTCGATGGGCAAATAGGCCTCCTGCTTGGTGACGTCGATGTATGCCTCGTTCTCTTTAATAAAGTCATAAAGGCTGAAGCGCACCATCTCTTTGCCAGTGGCATCCTTAACCACAATCTGGTGGCTGCAATGATCGTCAAGCAGCGTTCCCTTGCTGTCCATGCGGTAGAGAGTCAGGTCTTTGGTCTGATATTTTCCGCTTGCCGCATCATATTCAAGCTCGGGAGCACATGTGCCCTTTGCGTCCAAATTAATTTCGTTCTCAAAAGAAGTCTGTCCGTTAGAGTTCTCTATGCTCACCGTAACGGGCGTGATGTCTGCGGCTCCTGGAGCCGGCAGTCCTGTAACTTCGATATGCGTGTTAATGTGTGAGCTGTACATCGTAACCGTGTCACGATAGACAACAAAGTTTCCTGTCGGCATGACAAACTCCTGCTGTCCGAGATAGTTGTGGTCGTGGTTGGTAACCACGTCGGCAACTCCCCATTCAGGACTTTGTATATACATGCGGCTGAAGTCAGCGTTTTCAAGTCCTGTAACCTGTGTTTTGTCGTCGGCATTAGCCACGGCAACCACCTTGTAACGTTTGCCGGGAATCAGTTTGAAAGAAGGTATCGCCTGATAGCTGCCCAACTGTTCCCGTGAATAAGGTCTCTTCTCAATAAGGTGCCCGCCCTCGTCGAACACATAGAGATCCACCCGGTCTATGTACTGGCTGAGCACGTTCTCGTCACCATCTGCAAAATATTGAAAATAGATGGCCACATTGTCGCAATCGTCGTTGTCGTCCATGATGCAACCGGTCACCAAGACAGGAACCAGCAGCAGCGGCAATACTATGTTCTTCCAATGTTTCATCGCTTATAAATCTTATTGTGCCCTACCGCTTTGGCGGTGAAAGGCGGTTGTATTTGTTTTTCATGATAGAGGGAGTGCGACGGGGCCGGAAAGCCCGGCACACTCCCGCATGTATTCATAGATTATCAAAAACTGCCGGCAGCTATGGCATCATCACTATCGGTGATATTTATTGTGCCGGAGCGTTTTTGAATGGCTCTCAAATAAGAGGCAGAATTATTATTTCCATTCTGCGTTAATGTCAACAATAGACCACTCAGCCTCTGTAACTGTTACAGTAACGCCATAGAGTGTATTACCCTCTTCGTCACCGATAATGTTCTTGTCTGACAATTCAGCACTTGTAATACGGTAGATTTTACCATTTTCAAATGTCACATCGCCACCTTGCTTATCAACATATTTTGTAATCATTGCAAAACGTGGAGCGGGACGTGGTTCGCTAGTGGAAGCGCCTTCTGATTTGTCAAAATAAATTTTGAAAATAGGATTAGTACCAGAAGCATAGAAATTATAAGCAAATGCTTCTCCATTTGCAGGCCATGTACCTGTCAAGAAACTACGAGCAGTTTCATCACCTGTAATTTCGTCTTTAAGAATTGCTGTTGCTCCAGTGCCAAGACTTGGTTTTTGGTTTTCAAGCCAGCAATAATCTCCAACATTTGTTGCAGCTGAATAGGTTCCATTTGAATAACTGCCACCATACTGACACAAATCATCAAGATAAGCACCGGCGATTGTTAACTTTGCATATTCACAAACATCGTCAGGTTCTCCTGCATGAGTTACGTGAGTGATACCAGAAACCTCAAGACGTGCTACAGGAATAGCCATCGTTATTGATGCCTCATACATCTGATAAACCTTGGTATCGTCGCCATCGTTAGCACCTTCTTCTGTTTTGCCGTCATTAGAGAGATTCGGTGAACCTGTTTCATTAGTCTTTGTGAATGCTGTGGTCTCACCATAAGCCTCAATAGCTGCCGGCAGATCCTGCATATCTGTTATATCTACATTTTCATAACTGTTCCTTCCGTCATTAATAGAAACAGTTATCTTACCAGGATTTGTAACATTCCAGAACTTCAGCTCTGTAGTGTTTGTTACCTCATCTGCATTAATCGTCAAGGTCTGAGCCGGTGTTGTCAGATTATTTTTCTCATATAAGCTGACAACCAAATCTCCTTTAACAGAAATTGCTGATCCTGACGCCCCTGGAGTAGTTCCTGTCAAAGCTCTTGTTACGGCAGGATTTACAATCTTTACACTTATCGCGCCTTTTCCTGCTGGCAAACCACTCTGTGTAGTTACATCCTCGTCGCTACTGCATGCTGTGAAGGCTAATCCAGCCAACCCAAGCAAAAACAATTTGTTAATCTTCATAAATTCTCAAATTTTAAGTTAGTAAATTAAATTAATTGGTATAAATTATAAGGTTATATTACTTACACACAAGTTTAGTCTTGTGTCAGTCATATATTCTGCTTTCCTGTAACATCCGCAGATTTTCCTGAGCCTGCTTGTTGCCCTTGTCAGCAGCCTTAGCGAAAGCCTTCTCGGCCTTATCCTTGTCGCCGTTCTTAGCATAGGCAGCGCCCAGAATGTTGAGCAGGGCAGGATCTTCGGCATCTTTAAGAAGACTGATTGCGGCGTTATAGTTGCCCGTTTCAAACTCGGCAAGAGCAGCATTGTTGAGCGCCGTAACGTTGTCGGGATAAGTGCGGGCAGCGATGTTCATGGCCTCCTTATATTCAGGAGTGTTGCGTCCGTAGCTGTCGGCCACCTTCTGTATCTCAGCAACGCTGAGCTGATTGGGCTTCGACTTGAGTAGCTGTTTTGCCTCTTCGAGGTTGAAGTGGCGCACATTGTATTCTATGCGGTACTCGTTGCGGCGCAACGGGCCATAAAGTTCGTTGAGAATGCGCTCATATATCGTAGGCGGCACGAGAGCCTTTATCTTAGCCTCGCAGGCATCCTGATTGCCGTCGCAGTCGTCGATAATCTTGAGTACGTCTTTCTGACGCAGCAGTGTGGTGCAGTTGGCAACCTGCTCGCGCAGTCCTGCCCAGTCCTCACCTTTCCAGTCTACATGCCAGAGAGACTTTTTCAGTTCGGGATTGTTTTTCTGTATGTAAGCCGCAAAGGTCTGCGCACGGTTCTTCGACAGTCGGAGGTTGTAGGCAACCGTTGCCTCGGGCGAAGCGTAACCTGTGATGTAGATGCCCGTGATGGTAAGGTTGCGGTCGTCCTTAACGGCGTCGATAGACTTCTGAACGGTGTTGAGCTCGGCGCGGTTGTTCTTATAGTCGGGCCTTACATTATAGCTGTCCTGGCGGTATTGCAGGCGCGCGGTTTTAACCTCGGCGCGGCGCTTGACCTCTTCTTCCTTAGGCTGAACGAACGCCATGAGATAAGTGGGCTCCGTGTAAGGCAGAATGCCTCCGGTGGCAATGTTCTCGTCGCCCTCGCTGCACGACGCGCATCCCGTGACATATCCTCTCAGCTCGAGGCGGCCGTTGACCATCCAGCGGCTGAACGGCGCCGAAGCGTCGTAGCTTATGGTCTGAGCCTTGCCGTTGCGGCGGCGCACACGGTCGGAAGGCGTGCCTGCCGGCAGGTTGCCCAATGCCTCCTGGCGCTCCATAACGCGGTTTCTTACGCTGCCGTTGACCACTATTGGCTTGAGGGCGCACTCCTGTGAGCCGTCGGCCGAGACAAGCGTTGGCACAAGACTGACAGAGTGCTGGCTCTTCATGTCCATCTTGCTGAGGTCGAGATCCATCGACACATGCACGTTGGAGCCTTCCTTCTGCACCACCCTGTTTTCAACAGTAATATTCTCCAGATAAGATGTCTGAGCAAAAGCCGCAGGACAGGCGGCAAGCAGACAAGCAATAAGTGTTGTTATCTTTTTCATAATCGCCTCTCCTTCCTTATTTAAGTATATAAATTATGGATATCGCAGCCTTAGTAGGGCCAAGATAGTCTTTGTGCCCGCTGCCGCGCCACTCTCCGCAGTGCGGACAGTCGTAGCGGTCGTATTCAGCCCTAACATATCCCAATCCGATGGCGGCCTCGAGATTCCAGCGTTTGCCGAGCACCCACTGGTATCCGTATACAACGCCGGCACCGGCATACCAGCCCTCGTAGCGGTAATCCTTGAGGCCCTCATAGATGCCGAAAGGCAGGTCTATGCCGCCCACATTGTATTGTCCGCCAAGGAGGTGAACACCGACAAAATGGCCGTTGAAACGCTCGCAGAACCAATATCTTGCTTCCGGTTGCGCCATCCAGTGTTTCCACTTCTTGTTGTCGCTCAACGTCCAGCCGTTATAGTTTCCAGACAGGTCTAATGTCCACTTCGGGGACAGACCGATTTCTGTGCCCAAGTTGACCGTAGCCGTCGCATCATACAATAAATTTGTCTTGACGGCCCACTTTTGGGCAAATAGCGGGATGCTGACAAACAGCATCAAGAAAATCAGGTTTCGTCTCATCATTATCTATATTTTATCGTATTCCTAATAAGTTCAGTTCCAAAAGCGATGCTTTTTCATAGTCTATCTCTTGTTAAGAGATACAATAATCGCATAAAAGCTTGTATTACAAAGCCTTACACAAATTTTGCACGGCAAAGTCCAATGAAAAAGACAAAATTTGCCGTGGTAAAAAGTGAAAATTACTGAAAATAGACCACTTCACCATAAGATGACGGGGATGTTGACATTGAACACATATTTTAATGATATTGATTTATAATCATCTTTTTTTTGAAAAAAAAGAACAAAAACTTGCATGTAAAGAAAAAAAGCTTTATATTTGCCAAACCTAAATCGAGACTAAATAGCAAAAACTCTACTTAAATATTGAAACCTGTTCAATCTTTTAACAAGAGATAGACATCTTTTTATTAAAAATAGATTCCTAAAATTCTTATTTTCGATGTAAGCATACATAAAAATATGTAAGCATGATAAAGTGTACCTTATACATTATAATCTCAAAAAACATCAACATTAAATTCTAAGTGGGTCGTCAGACCGCACATAGCTTTATCTGTTTTGCGCATTCATGCCTTCAGCCAGTCCTTTTGTTCGTTTTTTTCTTGACACAGCCAGCTATGGCTGCGAAAGGCCTAACAAAAACAGGCTCAATATAAAACAAAAAGTCCGACAGAATACCAATAACCTATCCGGAGTTAAAACGACCTACATTTTATGCCACAAAAAACAGCTATCAGAAAGAAAACTTTTTTATTTTGACGCTCTCAGAATTGCGATGCCGCGAACGGAACGGGCATTTCAGCGAAAAAATGCATAAAAACGGCCGTTTAGGGCAAGTAACTGACTGACAGCGAATTATGGTAAAAACGAAAGAACAGGCAAAATGTTAAAAAACATAACTCGGCCGTTTACGGTGCAAAAGTGGCAGGTTTAGCGAACGAAAGGCATCGACTTATGGACGCAAAGCATACAGACAAGAAGACAACAAGAGGTGGTTTGGAAGATAAAAGATGCCGTAAAAGCAAACAGATGTTAACAAGGCAAGATTTGAAAGCCACAGAATTAACATCCGTTACACTTCGATTTTCTATTTTACAGAAAACTCTGTACACGATTTTGTAAAGAGTTTTCTGCGTGCGGTTCCTCGTAACCGGCCCATGGCCATATGCCGGCCTGCAACATATCAGACAGAACGTAACCCGGACAGGCGCAAAAGCGGCAGACGACATCAGGAAACAGCGGTCAGCGACTTACCGAAGATGTCGCTGCCGGCAGGACGCTGATAGATGCGCAGGCCAAACTCAGAAGCCATGACTATGGCATAGTCGAGCACCTCGCTCTGAAATGCCTCAAAGGGTTTCCAGTCGGTATACTCCGAAAAGCAGTAAAGCTCAAGCGGCAAACCCTCGGGCGTGGGCTGAAGCATACGCGCCATAATCATCATGTCTTTGTTTACATTAGGATGGCGCATCATGAAGTCGATCATGAAGTTGCGGTACACCTGGGTGTTGGCCACAGGCTTTGCCACCGCGTCATACCGTCCCTCGGCCACATATCCCTTCTGCTCATACTCGCGCAGCTCGTCATGCGAACAGAAATGAACGGTGTTGGCGTCGATGTTGACCGACAGCTTCAGGCGGCGTCCGCCCGCCTCGCGCATTCCGCGCCAGTTCTGAAACGAGTCGCTCACGAGCAGGTAAGGCGGTATGGTGGTGATGGTCTTGTCGAAATTCTGCACTTTAACCGTGGTGAGCGACACCTCTCTTACATATCCGTTGGCGCCATACTTTGTCATGGTTATCCAGTCGCCCGGGCGCAGCATGTCGTTGGCCGTCAGCTGCACTCCTGCCACAAGGCCCAGTATGGTGTCCTTAAAAATGAGCATGACTATGGCGGCCGAGGCGCCGAGTCCGGCAAGCACCGCCCCGGCACTCTTGTCGACAATTATGCTGACAACGAGGATAAAGCCGACGACGACGGCCATGAGATTGAACATCTGATAGATGCCCTTGAGCGGACGGTTGCGCAGTTTCTGGTGCTCGCTCGATATTTCATAAAGCGAATGGAGAAACTCGCTGATGAAGAACAGCGACACCACCACTAAATATATGTTGCAGGCCTTGAGCAGCACGGGCAGCACCACGCTGCCGGAACTGAAGGCAAAAGGCAGGAGCACATACCATATGACGGGCGGAATGATGCGCCGGAAGGCCTTCATGACGCGCCTGTTGAACAGATAGTCGTCCCATTTGGCCTTGGTGCGCTCAGTAAGCTTCTGCACGGCAGGCATGACCACATAGCGGAAAAGTGCCGTACACATATAAGATATAAGGCCGATGGCAAACATTGCCGTGAGCGGATATACCCACGACAGAACGCTCTCTGACACGCCGGCCGTGTGGCGCAAAAAGTTGATTATGTAATCATTAAATCTTTCCATACGTTTTTTGGGTGTGTATTCTTTTTGGCACAAATTTAATAAATAACGCCGAAATAAACGAACAAAACGACACCGATATTACATATCAGCCGGCTGCAGGAGTGACGACGACATGACATAAAGCAAAAAAAATGAAGAAATATTGACACAGTTGAAAAAAAAGTATTAAGTTTGCCAAACTAAAAAAACACAAATTGTATGAAAATCATAAGGTTCATTAAAGACTGGACGCTGATTATAGCCATACTTACGGGCATAGCCGCCTACTTTGTCTACACGGCTATACCGGCGCTGCAGCCTACCCATCATTTTGCGCTGAAGACTATCGAAGTGATGCAGCCTCTGCTCATTTTCGCCATGCTCTTCATCACATTCTGCAAAATCAACCCGAAGAAGCTGCGCCTGTGCAAATGGCACCCGTGGCTGCTGCTCTTTCAAGCCGGCACATTCACGGCCATAGCCGTGGCACTGATGATAATGCCGAAGAGCGGGCTGCGCATAGTGCTCGAAGGAGCAATGATATGCCTGATATGCCCCACGGCCACCGCCGGAGCCGTGATAACAAAAAAGCTGGGCGGAAACGTGAACCACATAACCACATACACCATACTGATAAATATCATAACTGCCATATTCATCCCGGCGCTCGTGCCCTATGTACATCCCAACCCTAACCTCGGAATATTCAATTCGGCAGTGCTGATACTGGGCAAAGTGTTTCCGCTGCTGCTGTTGCCGCTGCTGGCAGCCATACTGCTGAGGTATCTCTCGCCGCGGCTGCACTTCATGATATCTCACTTCAGCGAACTGAGTTTCTATCTATGGGCCGTGGCACTGACGCTGGCGATGACCGTTACGACACGCACCATAGTACATGCCGACGTGACGCTGTCGACAGAGCTGGGCCTCGTTGCCGCGTCGCTGATAAGCTGCCTGCTGCAGTTCTGGCTCGGACGCAAGGTGGGCGGCATATATAACGACAGGATAACGGGCGGACAGTCGCTCGGACAGAAGAACACGGTGCTGGCCATCTGGATGGGCTACACGTTCTTCACCCCCATCACTGCCGTTGCCGGCGGATTCTACAGCATATGGCACAACGTGATAAACTCTTACCAGCTGTATCAGCACAGAAAAATGGAAGAACGAAAGAATGAAAGAAAATAAAAAAATACCGTCAAGAAACATATAAAAACAATAAATCAAATATTTTATCCTATAAAAATTTGTTTTATACATAAAAAATACTACATTTGCGGAATGTAAAATTATATTGTGAGCAGATTCCGCTTATGTTTAATGCATTAACGCCATCAAATTCAAGCAATAACAAATCTAATAAATAAAATAAAAATACACACAAATGAAAAGGTTAATAAGTTTATTTGTTGCGTCCATTATATATATATGTATGGCCAACGCCCAAGTGGATAACACATTACAATTTGTCGATGAAAGCGGAAACATTATCAGCGACGGCTCTACAGTAGAAGGAAAGCTCGAATATGTGGACAATGGCGTCGAACAATATTACCAAGTAAGCACAGGCTTATACGTAAAGAACAACGCCAACGCTGATACCGGCGTGGGTGTGGAATTCACTATAAACAACATGGACAACGGAAGCATTAACTGCTGTTTCCCGTCCAACTGTATACCTGCGTCCGAAACAGGAAGACTATATACAAGCGGTAACGATTATATGACAGCAAACCAGACAAAGTCTTTTGCTACAGAATGGATACCGTCGGCATACGGCAAATGCTCTACAACCTTTAAATTAAAGGTTATGGAAATAAAGGAAGAAATAATATTCGGCGAACCGATACGCACTTATGAATTTAAGGCATACGGACCGTCTGTTACGGTTAACTTCACTTATGATGACAAGTCGACGGGCATTTCGGACATTACTGACAGCAACCAAAAGGCCGTTGCATATTATACCCTGGACGGAAAAGCCATCAAAGAGCCACAAAAGGGCGTAAACATAGTGAAATATTCAAATGGTAAAACCACAAAAGTAGTTGTTAAATAAAAAAATCAAGTTATTATGAAAAAGATTTTACTTTGCTTATCAGCATTTCTGCTGTCTGTCGCAGTTACCAATGCACAAGAAAAGTTTATTTCCGGAAATAACGTTTCCAAAATGGTAGCTAAGCGAAGCGATGTTGCCAATTTTAAATCAGAGCCGCTTAAGAACAAGGCTAACCAGCCTAACAAGATTGCCTTGGATCAGGATGAGCGCATAATCGGTTTCTATACAACAGACGACCTTGACCAGTCTGGAAACAGCAGCCTGGGAGTTCCAAATTGCCCCGGAGAATTAAAAGCAGCCATCATGCTTTCACCCGACGACCTGGGAAAAGCATACGGAGGCCAAATAACAAAAGTACGTTTCGGCTTGTCATGCTCTATAGGTTCTTCTAAAGTTTTTATTTGCCCGGTAGACCTCAGTGCAGGATCTGTATATCAGGCAGTATCAGAACAAGAAGTCAGCACGACTAATGCCGGCTGGAACGACGTAACACTGTCGACACCTGTCACTATAGAAAAAGGCTTAAGCTATTTGATTGGTTTTGATTACACACAGAAATCAGAAAACGCTCCAGAAAGCTACCCATTATTGACCGACTATACATTTAACAAAAATGTAAGTGATTTTGGATTCATGGTTTACGGAGACTTAAATAAAACAAATACTCCGGGATGGTTCCAATTGAACCCTCAATATGGAAACTTATGTATTCAGGCTGTTGTAAAGGGAGGCTCATTCGCAGATGATGATATATCAATCGTCGGAGGCGTTCCACAGACTATCTATCAAAAAGGCGGAGATATGGCAATCTCTATGAGTCTGAAGAACTTAGGCAACAAGCAGGTAAGCTCTTATACGCTGAATGTCGAGCTGGACAATAATGTTGTTGAACAGCTTAAGACTCCTATAGCTCTCGGCAACGAAAGCGCTGCATATACTTACACCTTCAAGGTTCCTGCAGACTTAAGCCTGACAGAAGCTCACAATCTGACAGTATCTGTTGCAGACATAAACGGAACTAAACCTACTGTAAACACAGATGACGACTCATTCAGCATTGACTTCAATGTATATGGAGCTGAAGACGTTGTGAGCAAGCAAAAGACTCTCGTTGAGCAGTTTACATCTGCCGGATGTCCTAACTGTCCTTACGGATACAACTTCCTGAACGCACTGAACGCAAAGCGCAACGACCTCGCATGGGTTGCCGTACACACTGACTACGGAAACACAAAAGATGAATATACAACAACTGAGGGCGACAACCTCGTTGTATTAGAGGTTTCTGTATTCCCAAGCGCATCATTCAACAGAGCATACATCGCAGAGCCAAACCTGAACTCATACGGAACAACAGCTATAAGCATCGGTATCAACGACAACTATGTTGACTCATACTCAACTGCTTTCAGCAACATGATTGACGAAATCAACAAGAGCATACCGGCATTTGCATCTGTAGACATCGCCACAACATACGACGAGACAACAAAGAAGCTCAAAATTAATGTTTCAGGCGAAGGCAACAATAATGTTAAGTCTATCTTAAAAGACGCCGTTGTATGTGTATATCTGACAGAAGACGGATTAAGCGGCTTCCAATATGTAGGTACTTCATACGACAGAAACTATCCTCACGACCACGTTCTTAGAGACATTGTTTCTGGCAATTTCGGCGATGCTATCAATTGGACCGGCGCCAATACATACAGCAATGAATATGAGGTTACATTAAACAACAACTGGAAAGCTGAGAACATGAACGTAATAGCATTCATCTCTCGTCCTGTAAAGATTGAAGGCAACTACATTACAAGTAATGTAAACGATGTTTGGGTAAGCAACACAAATATGGTAAAACTTGGTGAAACAACTGGCATCGAGAAGCCTATCGTTTCAAACGGCGATGTTAAGGAAGTTGCACGCTACTCTATCGACGGCAGCAAGCTCAATGCTCCTGCAAAGGGTATCAACATCGTTAAGATGTCTGACGGCACAACAAGAAAGGTTGTTGTAGAATAATAAGATTTCTATTATTTAGAATAAAAACAAGAAAAGAGGCTGTTCCGAATTTAGGACAGTCTCTTTTTTTTATATAACATTGTCATGTCTGCGACATAAATGTCAGACAACAAAAAGACATTTCACCAAGTATTCAATATGCCTGAAATAAAATATGCCGACTATATGATTAACTTATTTTTATGTGAAGATATGGCAGTGGCAGAAATGCAGCCATTGTTTTCCGCGAAAATGTCTATGTTCATTATACAGGGAACCGGCAGATGCGGCATGCCGTAATTTCCATTCTAACGGCATTAAAACTCTTATGCGTATGACTTTACTCACAGACCGGCCGAAGGCGACACGACGAAATTATTGAGGCCATACGCAAGTGTTCTGCTACAGCCTGCCGGCACTAAATATATTGCTCTTATCACATGACATTGCCATATAATGGCAAAAAGCCTTAACACCAATCTGCCATAAAGACGGATATGGTTTAACCCAAATCTGTCATTAAACCGCACATAGACTTATCTATTTTGTGCACTAATGCTTTCAGCCGGTATTTTTGTTTATATTGGCGTCTTTATCGGCATAGTCCGCAATTAATGCAAAAAATATAATGAAAATACGTTCTATATAAAGCAAAATTCCGACCGAATTCTAATAACCATTTTCGGGGGTAAATGCTAACGCACGGCTGGGCTAAAACGTGGAAAAAGATATGACCAACAGGCTATCCTATATACAGACACAAAAAAAAGGCCATCGGAAAATCAAAGCCTATGCTTAGGCTCCGGCATTTTCCGGTGGTCTTTTTATTTAGTCCGGAACAAAATCTGTTCCGGAAGTTCTGTTACTCCTTAACAAGAACTTTTCTTGTCGTGCCGTCAGACATCTTAACGATGTTGATACCCTTTGCGGGTGAATTAAGCTTAGTTCCGTCGATTGAGTAGCGGGCTACTTCCTTGACGCTGTCTGCAGATTCAGCAACATTTTCAATACCAGTGCCTCCATTAGGAGCGATTTCACTTTCAGCCGCGTTTACAATCTCGCCCGTTGTTGTATTGAACAGCAATGCTACAACCTTCAGCTTTGACTTGTCCTGCAAGAGATTCTCACCTATGACAGACTTGACACCATTGCTAAGATTAAATGTTGTTGTATGAGTCTGTGTCTGGTCTACTACGATAGGAGCCGTAATAGAACCTGCAATACCTTTACCTACACTGATTGCCTTAATCGCAATGTGGTCATAAACCATATCCTTGACCATACAAGCGTCAATAGATTCGCCATTATAATGAAACATATCCTCAACCACAACACCTTTTGTTGTCCAAGCATTCAGATAAGGCTCATCCTCAAGACCTTCATAGCCGTAATAACCATTATACTGCCACCAGTTGGACGTCGTGCCTGTCAGACCGTCAGCAAGCAATACATAGCCTAACGCATAAGGAGCCGTGTCGGAATTATATAAGAAGGTAACGTCGGTACTGATATTTATTATTGTCTGATCCTCGTTCCACTGCGGTGAAACAACCACCTCTGCTTCTGCAGGACCCATATAATACTCAAAGTCATCAACAATACCAAGCAACTTACTTGATGAAGAGCCAAAATAAGGATCCACATCATTAACTCTATTCAGATATGCATAAGGATATGAAGGAACACTATTCAAAACCACACTGTAGTCGCTTATTTTCATCGGGTCAGAATAGTTCATGTTTGTATGAACAGCAATGCCAATGAATCTATCCGGATATTTATCCTTCAAAGCGTCCATACCGGCATATCCTCTCGTACACCATGGACAACCAGTAGCCGTAAATTCCTCTTCTACGATATTACGTGGCACTTCTCTCGACACAACCATGAGAGGTCCTGACATTGAAACGTTATCGGAAACGGCGTTTGTAGCACCGTTTACTTTTGTAATTGTTATCTCTCTATCAGTCAGACTGTATTTTGTTCCTACAGGAATATCGAATATTACGGAACCCGTCTCACCAAAGGCAATGTCGTCTGCTGATGCAGTCTGCTCAGAAGAAACTTCACCGGTTGAAAGGTTCTTTACTGTATAGCTTAATGATGAAATGGGATTAACACCTTCATTAAGAACTGTAGCTTTCATCTTTGTTGTTCCATTAATAATACCAATGATTCTGTCAAATGAAGTGTTTTCAAAAGATGCCGCATCTCCTAAGAAATTATCACCAGACATCTGAACCATAGTCAAAAGGTTACCGAAAGATTTTCCATACATATCGGTCCATTTTGCACCTGTATATTTTATGTAAGCTCCGCCTTTTTTATCTTTACGTGCATCAAACGCTATTGGATATTTTCCATTGCTAACGTTTACATCTGTTACGTCAAAAGAATATCCCACATAACATCCTTCATCAGGTATCTTAATTCCATCTGAAAGCTGTACGATACAAGGCATGCCTGACGTCACAATATCAGACAAAGACTTAACATCCGTAGAATACATACAGTCTGTGGAAATATCAGACGGAAGATCCTTAGAAACCCAGCACTTTACATTTGAAACAACAGATCTGTCAACAAGATAAAAGACAATGATGTCTATACTATTTCCGGCATATTTGCCAGGAATAAAAATAGCGCAATCATAATGATCTTCACCGGCACCAACGTAAGTGCCCGGAATTCCCTCTGAATATGCGAAGACAACCCCATCTGTACTTGCACGTGTAAAAGGATTATTTCTTAATACTTTATCGGCATTAAGACCTATACTGCTCTCGCTCCTTTTTAATACCTGCGCATTGCCTATAAAGCAAAACGCCATAATAATGGCAACCAAAGAAAGTAATCTTTTAATCATAACACAATTTATTTTAAATTAAACATAAGAGTTATATAACTCCGTATATTAAATAATCCTTCCTGAATTTTCGCCTATGATTAAAGTATGTAATCTTTAAATCTAATTTAAATCCTAAATAACCAGAAATGCCTTCTGATACATTTATCATTAAGAATATCCTTAGCTTCAGCTAATAATATAGGTTTGCATTAACATCAGATTTCAATAAAATCCTACCGTTGCAAAATGTCCTTTTCATTACAATCTGTTGTTTGCAATGACTTCACAAAAGCAGCTTTAAAACTGCGTCACATCATTTGCCAGCCAAAATATGGTTAACAAGAACATTAATTTATGTTTCTTTAATATTTCGCAAATATAGCATTTTTTATAACATAAACAAACTTTAGTATTAAGTAAAATACTATTTTGTTTCAAAAAGGACAAAAAAAAAGCCATAACGCATACTTTGCGTTATGGCCTTTAATATTTTCAGCACACTCCGAAATTATTCTTTCTCGGCTGTCTGCTTCTCGCTATAGTCAATCACATTCTTACGGTTTGCCTGCATGCGGTCATAGTCTTCTTTAGAGCCTACGATAATCTTATCAAATTCACGCAGACCTGTACCGGCAGGAATCAGGTGTCCGCAGATAACGTTCTCCTTCATTCCCTCGAGGTAATCCACCTTTCCGCGGATAGCAGCCTCGTTGAGCACCTTGGTTGTCTCCTGGAATGATGCGGCAGACATGAAGCTCTTTGTCTGAAGTGCGGCACGTGTGATACCCTGCAGAATCTGAGTTGATGTAGCAGGAACGGCATCACGCACCTGAACTGTCTTAAGGTCGCGGCGCTTCAGGGTTGAGTTCTCGTCACGCAACTTGCGGGCTGAGATAATCTGTCCCTTCTTGAGAGTCTCGCTGTCGCCGGCGTCGGTAACAACTTTCTTGCCCCATATACGGTCGTTCTCCTCAGCGAAGTCGAGTTTGTCGACAATCTCCTGCTCAAGGAAGGTTGTATCACCCGGATCATTGATCTGTACCTTGCGCATCATCTGACGAACGATGATTTCAAAGTGCTTGTCGTTAATCTTCACACCCTGCAGACGGTATACGTCCTGTACCTCATTAACGATATACTCCTGAACGGCGGTAGGACCTTTGATAGAAAGGATGTCGTTAGGCGTAATAACACCGTCTGACAGAGGGGTACCGGCACGAACGGCATCGTGTTCCTGAACAAGAATCTGCTTTGACAGTGAAACAAGATACTTGCGCTGCTCACCTGTCTTAGACGTAACGATGATCTCACGGTTACCACGCTTAACCTTACCCATTGTAACCTCACCGTCGATTTCACTTACTACAGCAGGATTAGACGGGTTGCGGGCCTCAAACAGCTCAGTAACACGAGGAAGACCTCCGGTGATGTCACCTGCCTTACCAACAGTACGAGGAATCTTAACAAGAGTTGTACCGGTCTTGACGGTCTGGCCGTCCTCAACGACAACGTGACCTCCTACAGGGAAGTTATATGTTCCGATAACCTCACCAGTCTTATCAACGATATCACAAGTAGGAACCTTGCTCTTATCCTTTGACTCGGTGATAATCTTCTCAGTAAGACCTGTCGTATCATCGGTCTCAGAGTGGAATGTAACACCGTCGATTACATCGCGGAATTTCAGTGTACCGGCATACTCGGTAACGATAACTGCATTGAACGGGTCCCAACGTGCAATCATATCACCCTTCTTAACAACAGAACCGCCCTTGAAGTAAAGAGAACTTCCGTAAGGTACGTTAAGAGTAGATAATACAATATTTGTATTAGGATCAACGAAACGTATTTCGGCCAGACGGCTTACAACCATCTCACACTGAACCTCGCCATTATCGCCTTCCTCAACGAACGGCACTGTACGAAGCTCGTCGAACTCGATACGGCTGTCGTTCTTGGCAACGATAGATGCGTTGGCTGCGGCATTGGCAGCCACACCACCGGCGTGGAAGGTACGAAGTGTAAGCTGTGTACCCGGCTCACCGATAGCCTGAGCAGCGATGACTCCGACAGCCTCACCTTTCTGTACCATGCGGCTTGTAGCCAAGTTACGTCCGTAACACTTCATGCAGACACCCTTCTTACTCTCGCAAGTAAGTACTGAACGAATCTCAACGCTCTCAATCGGGCTGTCTTCAATAATCTGAGCTATAGGCTCTGTTATCTCCTCACCGGCAGCAACAATAAGTTCACCAGTTGTAGGATGTATGATGTCGTGAACTGAAACACGTCCAAGGATGCGCTCATACAGAGAAGAAATAACCTCATCGCCATTCTTCAATGCTGTACATACAAGTCCGCGCAGAGTTCCACAGTCTTCTTCAGTAATGATAACGTCGTGAGAAACGTCAACCAGACGACGGGTAAGATATCCGGCGTCGGCAGTCTTCATAGCGGTATCAGCAAGACCCTTACGGGCACCGTGAGTAGAGATAAAGTACTCAAGCACGCTCATACCTTCCTTAAAGTTAGAAAGAATAGGGTTCTCAATAATCTGAGCGCCTTCAGCACCAGCCTTCTGCGGTTTTGCCATAAGTCCACGCATACCGGCCAACTGACGAATCTGGTCTTTAGAACCACGGGCTCCAGAGTCAAGCATCATATAAACGGCGTTGAATCCCTGGTCAGCCTCGGTCATCTCCTTCATAAGGACATCACCCAACTCGTTATTTACGTGTGTCCAGGCATCAATTACCTGGTTGTAACGTTCGTTGTCTGTGATGAATCCCATGTTATAGTTGTCAGTAATCTGACGAACTTCCTCATTTCCTTTAGCTACAAGTTCAGCCTTCTCCTTAGGAATAATGATATCATCAAGGTTGAATGACAAACCTGCCAGATATGCCATGCGATAACCGAGGTTCTTGATTCCGTCGAGGAACTCGCAGGCACGTGCAAATCCAACAGCCTTAATTACATCGGCAATAATATCGCGAAGACTCTTCTTTGAGATAATCTTGTTTACATAACCAACTTCCTCAGGAATAATTCCGTTGACAATCACACGGCCGACAGATGTCTCAACCATCTTGTCAACCAGCTTGCCGTCGGCATCAAGGTCTTTAACAATAACCTTTACCTGAGCGTGCAGGTCGCATTTGCCTTCATTGTGTGCAATGATAGCCTCTTCAGGACCATAGAATGTAAGTCCCTCACCCTTTGCACCCGGACGTATCTTTGTGATATAATAAAGTCCGAGCACCATATCCTGTGAAGGCACCGTGATAGGCGCACCGTTGGCAGGATTAAGGATGTTGTGGCTCTGAAGCATCAGTATCTGTGCCTCAAGCACGGCCTCGTTGCTCAAAGGAAGGTGAACAGCCATCTGGTCACCGTCGAAGTCGGCGTTGAACGCTGTACATGCCAACGGGTGAAGCTGAATAGCCTTACCTTCGATAAGTTTAGGCTGGAATGCCTGGATACCCAGACGGTGAAGTGTAGGCGCACGGTTGAGCAATACAGGGTGTCCCTTCATTACATTTTCAAGGATGTCCCAGATAACCGGCTCACGACGGTCTACTATCTTCTTGGCGCTCTTTACAGTCTTAACGATGCCGCGCTCAATGAGCTTACGGATGATGAACGGCTTATAAAGCTCTGCAGCCATAAGTTTAGGCAGACCGCACTCGCCCATCTTCAGCTCAGGACCTACAACGATAACTGAACGCGCTGAATAGTCGACACGCTTACCGAGAAGGTTCTGACGGAAACGTCCCTGCTTACCTTTCAGAGAATCAGACAGAGACTTCAGCGGACGGTTAGAATCGCTCTTAACGGCGCTGCTCTTACGAGAGTTGTCGAACAAGCTGTCGACAGCCTCCTGCAACATACGTTTCTCGTTACGGAGAATAACCTCAGGAGCCTTAATCTCCATAAGTCTCTTCAGACGGTTGTTACGTATGATGACACGACGATAAAGGTCGTTCAAGTCTGATGTCGCGAAACGGCCGCCATCCAGCGGAACCAACGGACGCAACTCAGGCGGAGTTACAGGGATAATCTTCATTATCATCCACTCCGGCTTGTTGATGTTGCGGCTTGAACGGAATGCCTCTACAACCTGCAGACGCTTCAGTGCCTCAGTCTTTCTCTGCTGAGAAGAGTCGCTGTTGGCACGGTCGCGAAGCTCATATGAAAGAGCATCGAGGTCGATGTTTACCAACAGGTCGTAAATAGCCTCGGCACCCATCTTGGCTATAAACTTGTTAGGATCGGTATCCTCAAGATATTCGTTGCCGTCGGGCAGATTGTCCATTATGTTAACATACTCGTCTTCTGTAAGGAAGTCCATCTTGTGCGAACCGTTGATTTCCATTCCCTCTGAATCGGTACGGCCTTCCATCACACCTGGCTGTATGACGATGTACTTCTCGTAGTAAATTACAGAATCAAGTTTCTTTGTAGGAATACCGAGCAGGTAACCTATCTTGTTAGGCAGTGAACGGAAATACCAGATGTGTGCCACCGGCACTACAAGCTCGATATGTCCTGTACGCTCACGGCGCACTTTCTTCTCTGTAACCTCTACACCACAACGGTCGCAGACAATGCCTTTATATCTGATGCGCTTATACTTACCGCAGGCGCACTCATAGTCCTTTGTAGGACCGAAGATGCGCTCGCAGAAAAGTCCGTCGCGCTCCGGTTTGTAAGTACGATAATTTATGGTCTCAGGCTTAGTAACCTCACCATAAGAACTCTCGAGGATTTCCTCCGGTGATGCAAGTCCGATGGTAATCTTCGTAAAATTACTCTTTATCTTTGAATCTTTCTTGAAAGCCATAATTCTTGTTTATATTTGTTATGTAAAGAGTTGCGTTATTAATCAAGAGTAACGCTCAAGCCCAAACCACGGAGCTCGTGCAGAAGCACGTTGAGAGACTCAGGTATGCCCGGCGTAGGCATAGGCTCACCCTTGACGATAGCCTCGTAAGCCTTAGAACGGCCCACAACGTCATCAGACTTGATGGTAAGAATCTCCTGAAGCACATGGCTTGCACCGAATGCCTCGAGGGCCCAAACCTCCATCTCTCCAAAACGCTGACCACCAAACTGTGCCTTACCTCCAAGAGGCTGCTGTGTGATAAGTGAGTACGGACCGATACTGCGGGCGTGCATCTTATCCTCAACCATGTGACCCAGTTTAAGGAAGTATGTGATACCTACTGTTGCAGGCTGGTCGAACATCTCACCTGTCTCACCATCATAGAGGTGTGTTGAGCAGAGGCGCGGCAGACCTGCCTTGTCGGTCCACTCCTGAAGGTCGTCGAGCTTAGCACCGTCGAAGATAGGTGTTGCGAACTTGACGCCAAGACGTTTACCGGCAGCACCGAGAATAGCCTCGAATATCTGACCGAGGTTCATACGTGAAGGCACACCCAGAGGGTTAAGAACCAAGTCAACAGGACGTCCGTCCTCGAGGAACGGCATGTCTTCCTGACGGACTATCTTAGAAACGATACCTTTGTTACCGTGACGACCTGCAAGCTTATCACCTACACCGATCTTACGTTTCTTTGCGACATAAACCTTAGCCATTTGCAGGATGCCTGAAGGCAGCTCATCACCGATGGTAATTGCAAACTTACGGCGCTTCAGCTCAGCATCAAGGAGCTTATACTTCTTGATGAAGTTCATGATAAGTTTCTGGATAAGTCCGTTAGTATGCTCATCACTGGTCCAGTTGTTAGACTGAATACCGTCATACTCAAGGTTCTTCAGCTGAGCCATAGTGAACTTGCTGCCCTTGGTGATAATCTCGGCACCAGTGTAATCCTTGATACCCATAGACGTCTTGTCGTCAGTAAGAGTGAGCAGCTTGTCAACAAGAATATCCTTCAAGTCGTCAATCTTAGCTGCATATTCCTCGTCAATCTTAGCCAGGATAACCTTATCCTGCTGCTTTGAAGAGCGGGTCTTTACAGCACGAGAGAACAGTTTCTTGTCGATAACGACACCTGTCAGTGAAGGATTAGCCTTCAGTGAAGAATCCTTAACATCACCGGCTTTGTCGCCGAAGATGGCGCGGAGCAGTTTCTCCTCAGGTGAAGGATCGCTCTCTCCCTTCGGTGAAATCTTACCGATAAGGATATCGCCCGGCTCAACGCGTGCACCGACTCTGATGATACCGTTGTCGTCAAGATCTTTAGTTGCTTCCTCGCTCACGTTAGGAATATCGCTTGTGAACTCTTCCATACCGCGCTTTGTCTCACGGACGTCGAGCGAATATTCATCCACGTGTACAGAAGTAAGAATATCCTCACGTACGACACGCTCGTTGAGCACGATGGCATCCTCGTAGTTGTAACCCTTCCAAGGCATATAAGCAACAAGGAGGTTGCGTCCGAGCGCAAGCTCACCGTTCTCAGTGGCATATCCTTCAGTAAGGATGTCGCCCTTCTTAACTCTCTGGCCTTTGTCACAGATAGGACGCAGGTCGACGGTCATGTTCTGGTTAGTACGGCGGAACTTAGGTATTCTGTATTCCTTGAGAGCAGGCTCAAAGCTTACAAATTCCTCTTCTTCTGTTCTGTCGTAAAGAATACGTATCGTAGTTGCGTCAACATATTCTATAACGCCATCACCTTCAGCTGTAATCATTGTACGTGAGTCAACACATACCTGCTTCTCGATACCGGTACCTACAATAGGAGCCTCATTGTGAAGCAACGGAACAGCCTGGCGCATCATGTTACTGCCCATCAACGCACGGTGAGCATCGTCGTGCTCCAAGAAAGGAATAAGTCCGGCTGCGATAGATGCAATCTGCTGCGGAGACACGTCCATGAGGTCAACCTCCGAAGGAGGAACAACCGGGAAATCAGCATCCTGACGGCACTTAACCACGTCGCGGATAAATGTTCCGTCATCGTTAAGAGGAGCATTACCCTGACCGATGATGTGGTCTTCCTCCTCTTCTGCTGTAAGATAAACTATATGATCGTTGTCGAGATCAACCTTTCCGTCCTTAACCTTGCGGTAAGGAGTCTCGATGAATCCCAACTCGTTAATTTTTGCATAAACACAGAGCGACGAAATAAGTCCGATGTTAGGACCTTCAGGACTCTCAATAGGGCAAAGACGTCCATAGTGAGTATAGTGAACGTCACGCACCTCGAATCCGGCACGCTCTCTTGAAAGACCACCAGGACCGAGGGCTGACAGACGGCGCTTGTGAGTTACCTCGGCAAGCGGGTTAGTCTGGTCCATAAACTGAGACAGCGGGTTAGTACCGAAGAACGAGTTGATGACGCTTGATATAGTCTTGGCGTTGATCAGGTCTGTCGGTGTGAACACCTCGTTGTCGCGCACGTTCATACGCTCTCTGATGGTACGGCTCATACGCGCCAGACCTATAGAGAACTGGTTGCTCAGCTGCTCGCCTACAGTACGTACACGACGGTTGCTCAAGTGGTCGATATCATCAACAGTGGCATTCGAGTTAACCAGCTGTATGAGATATTTGATAATTTCTATTATGTCTTCCTTAGTCAGGATACGCACATCCATGTCTGTATCAAGACCAAGTTTCTTGTTGATACGGTAACGTCCTACATCGCCCAAGTCGTAACGCTTGTCAGAGAAGAACAGGTTCTGTATAACCTCGCGTGCGCTGGCATCATCGGCAGGATCGGCATTACGCAGCTGACGATAAATATAAAGCACAGCCTCCTTCTCAGAGTTACTCGGGTCTTTCTGTAATGTATTGAAGATTATTGAATACTTGCTTGCAGAGTCGACATCCTTATGAAGCAGTACTGTAGAAGCACCGCTGTCGATAATATCGTCGATGTTGTCTTTAGTGATTTCTGTCTCACGCTCCATTATAACCTCGTTACGCTCGATAGAAACAACTTCACCGGTATCCTCATCAACGAAATCCTCGTTCCAGCTCTTCAGAACCCTTGCTGCAAGCTTACGGCCAATGGCATCTTTCATATTCTTCTTGTTGACCTTTACCTCCTCGGCCAGGTCGAAAATCTGAAGAATGTCCTTATCGGTCTCGAAACCGATGGCACGCAAAAGTGTTGTAACAGGCAATTTCTTCTTACGGTCGATGTATGCATACATCACATTATTAATGTCGGTTGCAAACTCAATCCAAGAGCCCTTAAACGGAATGATACGCGCAGAATAGAGCACTGTACCGTTGGCGTGAACGCCCTGTCCGAAGAATACGCCCGGCGATCTGTGCAACTGTGATACAACAACACGCTCGGCACCGTTAATGATAAATGTGCCGTTATCAGTCATATAAGGAATAGTGCCAAGGAATACATCCTGAATGAAAGTACCGAAGTCCTCATGGTCAGGGTCTGTACAATACAGTTTCATCTTAGCCTTCAAAGGCACGCTATATGTCAGTCCGCGCTCAAGACACTCGTCGATGGTGTAGCGGGGCGGATCGATATAGTAATCCAAGAACTCAAGAACGAAATTGTTACGTGTGTCGGTGATAGGGAAATTTTCAGCAAAAACCTTATACAAACCGTCATTCTTGCGTTCCTCAGGCGGAGTGTCCAACTGTAAGAAGTCTCTGAAAGACTTTAACTGCACATCGAGGAAATCCGGATACGGCATCGGATTTTTCACGCTGGCAAAATTCACTCTGTTATCAACAATTTTTGAAGCCATTACAGATATTTATTACCGTTATAAATGCCACCTTGAAATAAATGGCCGCAGATTAAAAATAGAATCCGGACCGATACCTTGCAGCGGTGGTTGACTGCATGATATAAATAAAAGACACAAAAAGGTTAAGACTCTCCGACTGGGAGAATCTTAACCCGTAATATTTTTTTATTGTCTCAATTATTTGAGCTCAACCTTAGCGCCGGCAGCCTCGATAGCCTTCTTCAGGTTCTCAGCCTCGTCCTTAGCCAGACCTTCCTTCAATGTAGAAGGAGCACCGTCTACGAGGTCTTTAGCCTCTTTCAGACCCAGACCACAAGCCTCTTTAACGGCCTTAACAACCTGCAGTTTAGCTCCACCAACCTCAGCGAGAACTACATCGAAAGATGTCTTCTCCTCAGCTGCGGCTGCAGCACCACCTGCAGCAGGACCAGCAGCAACAGCAACAGCTGCAGCAGCGGGCTCAATTCCATACTCGTCCTTCAGGACTGTTGCCAACTCGTTTACTTCTTTAACTGTCAAATTTACTAATTCTTCAGCAATAGCTTTAATATCTGCCATTTTATTTTAAATTTTAATGTTTTTAAATGTTAATGATTGGGTGTTAAATTTACTCAGGACGCTCGCCTAAAGTTTTGAGCACACCATGGATGGTGTTTGCGCCTGACTGAAGAGCTGAAACAACGTTCTTTGCAGGAGACTGCAGCAAAGCAACAATGTCTGCAATAACTTCGTCCTTGCTCTTGAGAGCTGCGAGTTCATCCAGCTTGTCAGCACCTACATAAATGCTTTCCTCAGCATAAGCAGCCTTCAAAGCAGGAATACTCTCTTTTACATAACCTTTCAGCAATTTAGCCGGAACGTTAGCTGTGTTGCAGAAGAGAACAGCAGTGTTACCCTTCAGACAGCCATACAAAGGCTCAAAATCAACATCCGAAGCCTCGAAAGCCTTATGAAGAAGAGTGTTCTTCACAACGACCATCTTGATTTCGTTCTTGAAGCACTCGCGGCGGAGTTTGCTTGTAGCACCTGCATTTAGACCTGTTACGTCAACGAGGTAGAAATGAGGATACTCCTTCAGTTTCTCACCGAGTTCAACAACTATAGTATCTTTTACTTCTTTCTTCATCTTACAAAACTTTTAGAGTTATTCAACTGATTTAGGATCAATCTTGATACCCTTACTCATAGTGCTAGAAATAAAGATACTCTTAATGTATGTACCTTTAGCAGCAGAAGGTTTCAGCTTGATAACAGTAGCGATAAATTCTTTCGCGTTCTGATAGATCTGTTCCGGAGTGAAAGAAACCTTACCAATTGATGCGTGGATGATACCGGCCTTGTCAACCTTAAAGTCGATCTTACCCTGCTTAACCTCCTTAACAGCCTTTGCAACATCCATTGTTACAGTACCGCTCTTAGGGTTAGGCATCAAGCCGCGAGGACCGAGAACACGTCCTAAAGGACCTATCTTGCCCATGCATGACGGCATAGTGATGATAACATCAACATCTGTCCATCCACCTTTGATCTTTTCAATATATTCGTCAAGACCAACATAGTCAGCACCTGCTTCTTTTGCAGCAGCTTCAGCATCAGGTGTACAAAGGCAGAGCACACGTGTAACCTTACCAGTACCGTTAGGCAGAGAAACAACGCCTCTTACCATCTGGTTAGCCTTACGCGGGTCAACGCCCAAGCGTACATCAATATCAAGAGAAGCGTCAAACTTGGTTGTAGTAATATCCTTAACCAACTCTGCAGCCTCTTTCAAAGAGTATGCTTTCCCTGCTTCAACCTTATCAGCTACTGATTTTTGATTTTT
>ENA-UONW01000711-UONW01000711.1-human-gut-metagenome-genome-assembly--contig:-CS52-NODE-711-length-46965-cov-6.027265_pt1 | contig 46965 bp, 33 predicted proteins | sample MGYA00242463_ERZ724010 | MGnify/ENA metagenome assembly ERZ724010 | reverse complement strand
ATAAAATTATGGCAATTTATCCTCCGTTATGATATTATTAGTTGATAAGTTCTTATTATACTTGAAAAACACCACGACAGGAATATATTAAATAATGAATACCGTACATAATTTATGAACACGCTCAATCATGAGTAAACATATCCTCTGCGCCCTGGTCGACCGCCAGCCGGAAGTGCTCGAAGCGATCTGCCGGGTCGGCCGGAAAAACCACTGGCTGATCGAACATGCCGACCGCACCATCTACCGGAACTGGCACGGCGACGGCGTGATCTCCGACTACCTCTCGCTGAAGGAGCTGAAACGGATCCGCAACTTCTCCACGACACCGATCGTATCACGGCAGCTGGCCTCCGGCGGCAACATCCGGGGTATTCACACCGATACCCGCAAACTGGCCGGCATGGTGATCGACTATTTCCAGTCGCTGGGATTTTCCGAGCTGGCGATTGCCGGTGCCAGAAAGTGGCCGGGGGAGCTTGAGGGGATTCCCCAGGATCCCGGCGTCACCTTCGAAGAGCTGGCGGCGGAGCGCGGTCTCTCCCTCGCCTGCTGCTACTGGGCGCCCGATCTTCACGAAACCCAGGTGGAGTCCTATGACCGGATCCAGAGGAAACTTGAGGAGTTTTTCAAAAACCTGCACCTTCCCGCCGCCCTCTTCGTGAAAAACCGGACCAATCTGAACGTCATCTACCGGGTGCTGGAAACGCTGGAGATCAAGGTGCCGGATGATCTGGCGATTCTCTGCAACTCCGATTCCCCGCTGCTGACCGAAAACGCACCGGTTCCCACCTCCTACATCGCGGGGGAACCCCGTCAGGTCGGCACGCTGCTGGCGGAAACTCTCGAGCACATGATCGACGGCGAAGAGGTGCCGGAAAAAACCATCTGGCTGGAACCTCACTCGATCGTGATCCGCGAAAGCACCGCCACTTTAGTGTTTCCCAACGCGAAATTCAAAACCGCAGTCGACTTTCTGCACAAGAACGCCTCGGCGGCAATCAGCGTGGTCGATGCGGCGGAGGCCGCCGGAATCTCGGCCAGCATGCTCAACCGGCTCTTTCAGAAATATCTGCACACCGGCGCCTACGACTATCTCGCCGCGTTGCGGATGAACGAGATCCGGCGGCTCCTGGCGGAGACGGACCTCCCGCTCGCCGCCATTGCCGCCCGGACCGGTTACAGCGGCAAAGTGGCGCTCTCCACCGCGTTCCGGAACAGCTGCGGCGTCTCTCCGGGGCAGTACCGGCGGCAGAACCGCCGCTCCGGAGGCTCCTGAACCGCCTTTTCCCGGGCCGCACTTGCCGCCGAGCGGAAGTGATGATATATTATCGATTATGCTCAATTTCATCATCAGACGCAGTCTCTATTCCGTGCTGATTCTGCTCGGCGTGGTCCTGCTGACGTTCCTCCTCTTCAACGTCGCGGCGGGGGATCCCGCCGCGGCGGTGCTGGGCAAGAACGCCCGGCCCGACGAGGTGGAATCTCTCCGACGCGAACTCGGTGCAGATCTGCCGCTCTTCTTCGGGAAACGCTGCCTTACGGAAGCGTTTCCCGCATACGCCCGGCAGGAACCGCTCCGGCCGGGAGTGGAACGGGGAAACGGGTTCATCCTGCTTCACCGCAATTTCCCCGCCGGGGAGCTGGTCATGCGGGTTACCGATTCCCGCGGAAAAACCGTCGAAACCGCAGTGCCGGAGACGGAAACACTCCGCTTCGACGAAGCGAAAACGCAGCGGGTGGAATTCTTCCGGCTCCAGTCCAACCCGTTCCGCACCCAGTTCTTCCGGGCGCTCGGGGAGATCGTTTCGTTCCGGGCGACCTTTCCCTATGTCAAAGTGCTCGACTTCGGAAAAACCATCACCACCCGGGAACCGATCAGCCGCATTCTTCTGCGCGGCGTCTGGCCCTCGCTGCTGCTGATGGTTCCGATCTTTCTCGGAGAACTTGTCATCGGCGTGGTGCTCGCACTCATCGCCGCCGCCTTCAAGGACAGCTGGATCGACCGCGGGCTGGTGCTGATCTCCGTCGCCGGAATGAGCATCAGCTATCTGGTGGTCATCATCTTCGCACAGTGGTTTCTCGGCTACTACTACGACCTCTTCCCGGTATGGGGATTCGAAGGGTGGCGGTCGCTCGGGCTGCCGATTCTGGTGGGCATTCTCTGCGGCATCGGCGGAAACGTCCGCTTCTACCGGACCGTCTTTGTCAATGAACTGCGACGCGAATACCTCCGCACCGCAGCGGCAAAAGGCGCCTCGCCGTTGACCATTTACGGGCGTCATCTGCTGCGCAACGCCGCAATCCAGATCATCACCCGGGCCAGCGCGGCGCTCCCGTTTCTCTTCACCGGAAGTCTGCTGCTCGAATCGTTCTTCGGAATTCCCGGCCTGGGATTCGCCGGGGTGGATGCGCTCTACAATTCCGATCTCCAGCTGTTGAAAGCACTGGTCGTCACCAGCGCCCTGCTCTTCGTGGTGATGAATCTGCTGGCCGACCTCGCCTATGCCTGGGCCGACCCGCGCATCCGTCTGGAGTGAAGCGCGGCGCTTTCATTGTTCAAGCCGGATTTCCGCCGTTTCCGATTCACGCCACACGGCAAACCCGGAGGAATGGATGCGATTTTTCTGATTTTTTTTCGAAACAGGGTTGATTTTAAGAGGAAACAGCCTATAGTAAAAGGTGTTCAAGGTTGAGTTCGTTCAGGCTCCTATACGCAATTTCTCCTCTTCATAATTACTCCTCTAAGCGTCTGGACAGCGAAACCTTGAACATTTTTTTTATTCGCACGACGGAAGAAAGGAGCTGTGGAAATGACGGAACTTTGTTATCATCCGGCGGCCGGGGAACGTGGTCTCGGCGATCTCTATCTGCCGAAGCAGCCTGACAACGCCCCCGTTGCCCTGACCATCCACGGCGGCGGCTGGAGTGCCCAGGACAAATCCAGTTTCTGCGGTGTTGCCGAATTCATCGCCTCTCTGGGCTGGGCGGTCTTCAACATCAACTACCGGCTGACCTCCATTGTCCCCTGGCCCGCCTGCGGCGACGACTGTCTTGCGGCGGCGAAGTTCCTGCTTGACGGCAAAGAGCCGGAGTTTGCCGGGCTTGACCGCCGCAAACTTCTGATCTGCGGAGGTTCCGCCGGGGGACACCTCGCTCTCATGACCGGGTTGCGCCTTCCGCCGGAACGGGTCGCCGGAATCATCTCCATCTCAGGGATCGACGAGCTCACCAGCGATTACGCGCTGCACACCGCCCGCTATTGCCCCTTCTTCGGCAGCGGCGTGACGGAGGAGAAAAAGGCGCAAGCCAATCCGATTCATTATCTGCGTCCCGACTCCCCGCCGGTCCTGCTCACCCACTGGGATGACGATCAGGTCGTGCCGGTCGAATGTGCACGGCGGTTCCGCGACCGCGGGCGCGCCCTCGGCTGCCGGGTCGACTATTATGAATATTCCACCGTCGACGAAGGTCACGGCATCTGGATACCCAATTCCATGCCGCACCGGCTCTATCCCCATCTTGAAAAGGAACTTGCGCGTTTTATTAAAAGCGTTCTCCCGGAGAATCCGCCATGCCCGACGAAGTGATCCTGATCGACGCCTACAGCCAGATTTTCCGCGCCTTCTTCGCCATCCGCATGCTGACCAACTCGCGGGGGGAACCGACCAATGCGCTCTTCGTCTTCACCCGCCTGCTGCTCCATATCCAGCAGAACTACCCGGCAAAACGGGGAGCGATGCTCTTCGACTGCGGCAAGGTGGGATTCCGGCTGGAACTCAATCCGGAATACAAGGCGAACCGGCCTCCGATGCCGGATGCGCTCCGTACCCAGATTCCGGCGATCCGGGCCATGGCGGAGGCGTTCGGCTGGCCGCTGCTGGAGGAGCCGGAGTTTGAAGCGGATGATCTCATCGCCGCCATCGCCCGGGCTGCGACAGACGCGCCGGTCCGGATCGTCAGCTCCGACAAGGATCTGGCCCAGCTGGTGGACGACCGGGTGCATATGCTCGCCCCCGTCTCCGGGAATGCGGGCTTCGAGGAACGCGGCACGGAGGAGATCATGAAAAAGTTCTCCGTTCCTCCCGCACAGATTGTCGACTATCTCGCCCTGATCGGTGACAACTCGGACAACATCCCCGGCGTCCCCGGGATCGGCCCCAGAAGCGCAGCACAGCTGCTCGCTCAGTTCGGACCGATTGAACAGTGGATCGACCACCCGGAACTGCTTGCCGGTTCAAAATTTGAGAAGAAACTTGCCGGGACCGCTGAACTTCTCAGACGGAACCGGAAACTGATCCGGCTTCGAGAGGATCTGCCGCCCCGTTTCCGCAACCTTGACGCCCTTCTCCATCGCGCCGAGCCGGACTGGGGGAAGATTGCCGGCATGTGCCGTGAATACGAGCTCAAAAGCATCTTGAAGGAGCTTCCCGCCGATGCCGCAGCCGCGCCGGCAGAGGATGATCTCTTTTCGGCCCTGCCTCCGGAATCGGCGGCCCCCCCGCCGGGAAAACCCGTTCCGCAGGACGGCACAATGGTACAGGGAGAGCTTTTCTGACTTTCCGCCGGCTTGTCCGGACGAAACAGGCACCCGTCCGGGAGTCATGCGTTTTTTATAAAAACGTCCTCCCGGTACAGGGGAATGAAACGGGCATTTTACACCAAGTCAAGTTGTCCGTTTTTTGGGGTCAACCGTACTCCACCCATAAGCTGCTTATGAATCCTGTTTCCAAGTTTTTGCCCCCCGGGGAAAGAGCCTTCACGTTTCTTGCATCGTTTTTATGAAGCCGACGTACCGATCTGTCGGTTCAGAGAGCGTGCACCAGAAGCATTCCGGCGAAGGGCGGCAGCAGGAGTTTCCCGTCGGCAGAGAATTCCAGCATCTGCCGCTTCCCGTCGGCGAACTCCGCCGCGTAACCCGCGGCCCGGCGTTCCGGCGGTATGGAAACGCTGCCCGGACCGCATTCGCAGGGAGCGGAAAGCAGAATGCCGGAGAGCTTCCCGTCGGCGGCAAGTTTGAGCTCCGCGTGCGCTTCGCGGGGGCAGTCGAGGCCGATCTCCTGCCGGAGCAGCGTCCCCCACCGGTCGGGATGATCCTCCACTTCGAGGCGCCAGTCCTGCGAAAGAACCGGAAACTCCGGAATCTCCAGCGTCTCCCGGTCCGGGAAGGGATTGGCGGCGCGCAGTCCGTACTCTTCATTGTAGTCGCCGCAGTTATCCCCGGCGAGGATCAGACGGCCGCGGTACGCCAGAAGCATTTCGACCACCTTGTCGCTCAGGCAGCGGGCTCCCGGCACGAGGATGGTGGTGCATTCCGCCCAGTCCGGACGCAGGAATCCCGTCGCGTCGAGCGCGAGAATCCGGAACGGAATGTGGTTGCGCAACAGGCTGCACTGCGCCCGGAGAAACGATACCGCCGACGCTTCGGAGAGCGCAATGCTTTCGCGGGAGTAGACCAGCCCGACGGGCTCGTAATTTTCCGCTTCCAGCAGCGGCTCGAATTCGACGGCGAGCTCGCGGAGCCGCTGGAGATATGGTTTGCGGACCTTCAGCTTTTCCTCATTGAACGCGCCGCCGCGAAGCGGGGCGAAGATCGTCCGGTCGACCGGGACCGATCCGCCGAAGAGGTTCTCGTAGAGGCAGCAGAGATAGCGCGGACCGACGTCGCTGGTGTCACCGGCGTCGGAATCGCTCAGCAGAACGGCCCGGGTGCCGATCGCCCGGGCGAACTTCAGCTCCGGAACCTGCGAAATCACACTTCGCGCGGAGGCTTCCGGACGGTTCCCGGACTGCGCGAGCGTGAGATCGAAGGTGGTGCGCAACCGCCACGGATCGTTGTTGAAGGTGGTGTAGTTGATGCGGCGTGCGAGCGTCCAGTTGCCGCTGGTCAGAAACTCCGGCTTGAGGGAGTGGGCGTAGACGCAGAGCTCCTCAATGGCCGCCGCGCGGCTGGCGGCGCCGAATCGGAGCATCTCCCGCACGACGGGATCCTCGATCTCGGACCGGATCGCCTCAGGCGGCGGCAGGCGGGTGTATTCCGGATCGATGAAGTCGAAATTGCATGTTTTCAGGTGGTTGCGGAACGCCTCCTGACAGCGGGGGCAGTAGCACTGCCAGCCGAAGAGATTGTCGATCATCATGCCGTCGAATCCGGTTTCGACCGCGATGCGGATGATCTTCTTGAGATAGTCGCGGAACTCCCGGTTTTCCGGGCACGGCATCCAGCGGAAATAGTCCCCGTTGTAGTTCTGAAAGGAGTTGTCGCTCCGGCGCGCCGCCCACGCCTGAAGATTCGGAATCTCCCGCTGCATCAGCTCGTAGTAGAGCGTGGCGAACTGGATGTAGGCGAGCACGGTGATGTGGTGCCTGTGAGCGGCGGCAAGAGTTTTCTTCAAGCCGGGCAGATCCTGTTTTTCCTGTTCCCAGCCCATTCCCTTGTAGAAGTGGCAGTGCAGAATGTTGGCGCCGATCTCCTCCATGCGGGCGAAGGTTTCCTCCGAGTCGAACCGGCGGTGCCACGACTCCATCCACTCCGCGGAGCCCTGCACACCACCTGTGCTGCGGCGGCCGATGCGCCGGTACATCAGAAGTGATTCATGGTTGCCGAAGGTCCAGAGCATGCGGTTAAGTTTCATGATATCCTATCCTTCCGTGAACGATATTCCCGTTTTTGACCGATTTTCCGTCAAATGATATTGTCCTAAAATTTGTGATGGGACGTGGTTTGACAGAGGCACATCTGTCTTTTATTTTCGGTTTGCTCAAAATCCAACAGCCGAACCGAGCTCCCGCCCCGCCTCCGAATCTGTCTTTTATTTTCGGTTTGCTCAAAATCCAACATAAACATAAATATGAGGTAAAATTAGCATGGGCTTGTCGTTTTGTCAAGAGGGAAACGTTTTTTCTCTGGATGAACTTGTAACCAAACTGGCAGATCTGTACGACCGGGTAACGTCCGGAAAATTGCGCACATTTTGAGAGAAGGTAGTTGAAAAAGGGCCTGTTTTCTGATTGCTTATAGTGACTCAACCTGAATCAAAAGAAAGGGAAACAGGCCGTGGAAAATGTAATGCAAGAAAATGAAAAGACAATCTCCAGAGCGATTAAAAACGATTGAAAAGAGATTCGGACGCATCTTGACGGACTGGTTCGGCAGTCAGTCGAGAAGATGCAGAATGCACTCATGAATGCGGACGAACAACGATCTCAAACGCATTGGAGATTCGTCGCCGAACCCGGGTGGTCGGCAGCTTTCCGGATGGGGTCTCGGCTATGGTGCTGGTCGGAGCCAGGCTCAGACATATTTCCACAACAAAATGGGGCACTCGGCAGTACATGAACATTTGCAAACTTTACGAAGGTGGTATAAGGTAAAGAGACGGGAGGCTCCGCCTTCGCAACCGACCTGCTCCTCCGGAGCTCTTTGGTTGGTCGGTTGCTTCGGCTGCATCAAATCACGCTTGTCATCTGTAATCGCTCAGAAACAAATGTGCGCAAAATATCGGACACTGCTTAGTTTAATGCTTTTTAATGATTATTTCAAGAGTAAAATTATTTTTTGTAGCAAAAATAATTTAGCTTTAATAGATTAACACCATTGAGGCATGCATTTGTCCCTCCCAATTGGCCCAATCTTCATGGAAAGATCTGCATTGCGGCCGGCTGGCCCGCTCTGCGATTTTGCTGTCCTCATAATCTCAATCTTCCTGCACCGACTCGGCTTTTCGCGCCTTGCAATCACAATGAATGGTGGTATAGTAGTTTTTGAAATATTAGCAGCGGAGGTTTTCCATGAAGTTGCATTTGATGCTGATTCCGATGGCTGCCGGTATGCTTTTCTCCTGTCAACCGGATACCTCGTCTTTTTTCCCGCAACGGGCACCATCCGTGGAAACATCCCTTGCAGAAGAAAACCGCGTCCCGGTAGAAGATTTGTATGTGGAAGTCTGTTCGCAGAAAGCACATTACGTTACAATCGAATTTAAAAGCCTTCCGCCGGACGGTTGCTTCAAGCTGAATTCCTCCATCCGGTACGGCAAAGGCCCTCGACCGCGCTTCATACACATCAAAGCCCCCGGCGGCGATGTTACCAATCTGCTGGCAGAACCGGAATGTATCAGTATTACCAAAACGGGAAAAGAGCCGGTTCTCTGCCGGAAACTTCCAGTTGCCAAGAAGAGTCAGAAGTCATTGACTCTGAAAAATTTTTCTCCGGATGATCTGCTTGCGATCGCACCGAATATTCCTGCTGAATGGAATCGCAGGATCATAGAACTGGAACCGGCTGATGGAATTGTCGACTGGGCAGTGATCGCCCGTTTTCCGACAGAAATCGGCTGGCGGTTCCACAATGTCAAAAAATGGCGGAACACGGAGACTACCCATGTGACATCTGATTTTTTCGCTTTTTACGGCGGCACCCTTGAACTGCCTGCTCAATTTTCAGTAAAAGAGATTGTTGTCGCGGATGATGTCGATGTTCCGAAACAGGTCAGGCAGATGCTTGTGAACGGGGGCGGCAAGTACGTTTTGCCAGGTGAGATTTCGGAGAAAAAATGAAAAACGATCTCTTTTTCTGGTGCCTGTTCGTATGGGCTTTTTCGGTTCTGCTCTGGGGCTGGCTGCTGACGATTCGGACGAAATGGATTCGAGACTGGTTCGGCGGCTTTGCCATTGTATGCAACTTCTTCTCCGGCTGTCTCATGTGTTCCATTCTTTTTCACTGTTCGGAACCAGTCGCTCCGCCTGATACTGCATTTTCCTTCTATGAATTCATGCTGGATACAGCGGGCTGGCTGTTTCTGTTTGCACCGATGTTTGTAATGGGGTTCTTGTTGAAAAAAACGGGCGTCGGATCTCCGCTTCGGAAAATCATCCGCCCAATGACTTCCCGGAAGATTGATAAAACGATCAGCAGAGGAACTTATTAAGATGAAGAGAGTGATCTTCACCGGAGCAGCGGCTCTGACTGTTTTGTTATCCGGATGCGGTACCACCGCGAAGTTTGTTTATCCTGCGAAAATGGACAAGCTGGCTTGTGTGGCGCCCGCGCCCCTGACCGGGCGGACCGTCGCAGTCCCTCCTTTTGACGATTGCAGAAATGCGGAGAATTCCATCGGCACGTTGTTCTTGTATTTGATTCCGCTGATGCCGTTCGGCTGGGTTGGATATGATCGGCCGGATGCCGCAAGAATGTTTGTTTCGATCGATGAATTTGAATTTACCCCGTCTGAAGATCTGGCAAAGGCCGCCGCATTGAGTCTGCGCCGTTCCCATTTGTTCAAGGACGCTTATTTCACCTTCGGCGGAGAAAAGGAGAAAGCCGATCTGATTCTGACAGGGGAAATTCAATCCACGAAATATCAAGGCAACATGTGGACCTATGGATTGTCGTTGTACGGTCCGCTGCTCTGGTTTCTGGGAGCGCCGGCAGGGAATTCGGAAAATACATTGACGATCCGCATGACCTTGAAGAAAGAGGATCATATCGTCTGGGAATACACATTCAACCGTTCCCGGAAGCTCTGGCAGTGGGTGTATTACCGCCTGGGCTATGACGTTCTCGCATATTCGGAACTTATGCAGGAAGCAATGAACGAAGCGGTCGCCGACCTGGCCGCGCGACTGCGCGAAAATCCAGATCTCTTCTGAAAAGCAACGCCACCGCTCCGGGGACCGGCATGAATCCTGCAGTAAGAGTCCGGCAGAGTCCGCCTGCCGCATCGCAATCGCCCGCACAACGGCAAATTCCACAGCAAAGGCCGCCTCCCCGGCGCAAAGCACCGCAGCCGGCAAAATTGATTTCACCATCATACTGAATCGGCAATCCGATTTTGATAATGTTTCGTCCAAACGCGGCGCGGCAAATCCATTCCCCCGTCCGGCACCGCGTCGAAACTGCGGCAACAACACCGGAATGCGGAAAAAGCAAGCGGAAAGCCGGAAAAGTCGTCAAGCTCCTACAATATCGCGCCGGTATTCTCCGGCAAAACGCCACTTCCCTGGACGGAAAGAGAAAGTGATTCCACAGGCTCGCCCGAATCAAGGGAAGACAGCTCCCCCATTCTCATTGAAATCAGCAGCAGTTTCTACCCCGCAACGTTTTTTGAGAAGAACTACCGGCCCCAGCAGACCGGAAGGGAGATCCGCCAGCCGGTCCCGGTTGCCCGGGCCGTTACTGACGGTGATTTGGAGCTGGCAGTTCCCGCATTCCAGAAATCCGATCGGCGCAACGTACGGCGGAGCAAGCAGCACGGAAATGGAACGACCGTTAAGATACACTTCCGCAAGATCTTCCACTCTTCCGAGATCCAGCAGATAACATCCTGCTTCCGCAATGGGAAGCTCCACGGAGTACCGCGCACTTCCGGAAAAGGTGCCGTAACCGCAGGCCGACCAGGGAAGAAGGGGATCCGCCGACATTTTTCCGTCGCTTCCTTCCAGAAACGGCAGCGTTTTATCGGCATGGCGGAATTCCGCCTTGAACCGCCCGTAGAGCCGAGGCATCTCGTTCATGGTAAGATTCTTTTCCATCGACAGAAAGCGAATTCGATTGCAGGTTGGATTTGAACCGGAAATAACGGCCGCAGTAATATCCGCACTCCGATTGAAACAGTCGTATTCCTGCGTAGGAAGAAAGTTTTTGATTTCCACACTGTTGACGAAACAACGCCAGTGCCCGCAGAAGGTACTCTCTTCAAGGACAAGCCGAACGGAACGTCTTTCTCCTGTATAGAGAAAAACAGTTTCCACACTCGCCCCCTCCTGGTCGGGGGCAAATACCACCTGCTCCCGCTCAAGAAGCCGAAAGGAATGGTATTCGCCATTCCCCTCTTTACAATGCCAGCAGTTCAGCGGAATATGATTCTCATCGAATTCCACCTTCCAGCCGCGAACCTCCATCACTGGTTCCGCATCTTCCAGCGGATGTGGCAGCGGAGAACCGGAAAATAGAGCTCCACCCGATGGAGGCAGACAGACAGGAATGCCATCGAAGGTACCGGCAAAAGCGCGTGCTGAACGGTTGAACAGAAACGCAACCCCCTGTCCGTCAATCATTCGCTGCTGTACAAAAACATCTGATTTCCCCTCTCCAAGCAGCACAGGACCGGGCAACTGATCCAGCACATCCGCACAACGGTAACGTTCCGCCCCTTCCCAGACAGCCAGGGGATGCCCCAAACTGGCGCCGAGGAGTCTGGGAATGGCACCAGTCACTCGCAACGCCCCTCCGCTTGCCGCATATCGTTCCAGACATTCTGCCGTAACCAGCTCCATAAATTCGGTATCCGGCAGCAAAAAAAATGGATATCTTTTCACAAATTCCGCGGGATCCTTTTGGAACAGCTCGCGGAACGTGATCTCATCGATGAAATCGAAATCCTTCTGATGGGACAGCAGGAGCTCCGCAAAACGGTGGATGGAAGACTCCAGCCTGCCGTTACTGCCGGGCTCCGCACTGCAGTAGAAACTTGCCGCAGTATAAAGAACCGCTATTTTGCAGAGATGTCTGCCGGCAGCAAGAATACGGCAGAGTTCCTTCGTCCGTTTCAGCAGTTCCGGCATCCAATGCCACTGTGAATGCTGGTAAAACAGCGATGGAGGCGCCTCGTCCTTGCGCGGACCATCGATGGAATAACAAAGGCCATGAACATTAAACCAGGTAATGCCAAGCACCATCTGGTAATCCAGCTGGAACCGCAGATCTCGCAATGACACTTCGTTGCCGAGAACCGCAAGAGCGTCACTTCCCGCCTGCTCTCTGCCAAACAGATGCGCGGCAGACGAAACCACCTTGATTCCGGTATGATAGGCACAGGCATCCGGCCACGCGACGCCGGCGCCAAGCGGATCCGTGCAAGGAATGTCGAAATATCTGCATGCACGCAGTTCATTCGGCCACAAAAAACTGTTGCTGATGGAAAGATATTCGGTCCGGCTGAGATGACCAATACTTTTAATCCGATGGTTACGACACCATTCCAGAGTCTGTCTCAGATAGCAGGTGCAGAGCAGCCGGTGCTGTGTCATGCGGAAACAGTGACGGACAAACGGGGATTGATCGTTAATATCCATCACAAGATGGGGGAGACGGGGCAGCAGTTCGAATCCGTGCTGCGTTCGGAATTCCTCCTCAAAACGATCTGTCCACGGAAACATCCCGTCCACAGCAGGTTCGTCCATGAATGCGGCATCAAACAGGTCATGAAACCCCATCCGACCATACCGTCGGAAATATTCGTCATGCGTGATCTCAAGGAACCTCCGGGTCATTTCGGGCTTCATGAGATCGGTATTGTGTACCTCCGCCGGGAAACGGCAGAGCTGAACCGCTACAATCCTGCAGCGTGCTTTCGCAGTCCAGTCCAATGCGAAATTACGCCGCTTCCAGATTGCGCGCCAGTGTGGCATGCCGATCTTGTTTTCAGTCGAATACGCATGATGACAGAGCCTGCGCCTCGTACATTCCGGCTTCAAAGACCCGCAATACTCCGTGATATCGATAATCTTCTCTCCACACACCGCAAAACAGCGCAAGATGGCCGCAGGGGCATCAAAAACTCGATGAACCCTCTCGCCCTCTTCCGCGTCGAACAGAGAAAATTCAAGATGCTGTGCCCCGAATTCCGGCCGTTCCCATAAAATCCGGTTTCCCGCTACAGGAGAGGGAAAACAATCCTCGTCCCAGATGGAAAAGCGAATTCCAGCCTTCCGGCACTCCTCCAGAATCACCTCTATGGCGTTCCACCACCCCTTGGAGAAATACGGAACCATAAGTCCTTGTCTTGCATGGGCGTAAATACATTCGTACCCAACGGAAGCAAGTTCGCGGATTTGTCGACGAAGCTCCGTTTCGTCCAGTCGGTGATTCAGAAAATACTGACATGACAGATGAATCAAAATGAACCTCTGGATTGGTGCTAGAACAGTTGTCTTTCGGCCCCGAAAGAGGTGTATGCATATTTGATCGGCAGAAGATCGTTCACCATTTCCGCCGTCCCGCGGGATTCGACATGTCCATCGGCAAAAGCGAAATTCGCACGGTTTCCGTGAGCGAGAAACAGCCCGAAACTGGTCTCACTGGGCGGGACCTGACGATAAAAACTGAAATAACCGCGTTTGTCCATAAAAGGATCTGAATGAAACCGGATGGTGTCTGCGAAAAGGCCGAGACGACTGACGTTTTTCATTCTGCCGAAGATCCACGTTTCGACCACCTGGGAGGCCACATGGAAACTGTTGCCGAGCAGATTCCGAAAATTATTGCTGGTATACCGCAATGCTCCGGCGCCATTGACCGGTCGATCGTTGACCGGGTACCAGATGCCGTAAATCCCGGTGGTCCGTCTGGCATTCAGATTAGTTCCGGTATAATCCTCCAGGGCCGGGCAGCGGCTGCTGGAGCGATCAATGTACGCCCGATAGGTGACTCCGGCGACCGACGGAGCGGCACAGAGCACATTGTTCCAAGTGTCGTAAGACGATGCCGCCCAGTTGATGGTAACGGGAAGGAAGGTGTTGTAGTCGCCGCCGTAGAGCGAGGCTCCCTGCATCAGCTGCCTCTGGTTGGAACTGCATGAACTGGCAATTGCCCGGGCTCTCGCCTTGTTCAGGGCAGGTAGCAACAACGCGGCGAGAATGGCGATGATCGCGATTACAATGAGGAGTTCTACCAAAGTAAAATTACGAAATTGGCTTCTCATTTTGTCTCTCCTTTCCGTCGAATTGCAAAATCCAATCGTTGTATTTCCGGCAAGGTGTAATCAACAACGGTTCCCGCAGGAACACGCCCCAAAAACAGCTCGGGACAGCGGATGCGCTTCCCGGCGGCCTCTTCGGATATGGAGAAAACCTGTTTCAGTTCCCGCCATTCGCCGGGCAGAAGCTTACAGATTTCCGAATGAAGTGTTTTCCATTTGTTGTCCCCTCCTGCAAACTCCGTCAGAAACTGTATGGTTACCTCGTGGGACACCCGCACTCGAATCTTCATCTCGTACGTCCCCGACGCCAGACCGTTGGAATAAAATCCCGCCTGAATTGCTCCGTAAGGTTTTTCCCCGATCGGGGACGGTGACGGCTTGACGATGACGGAGAAAAACTCCCGTCCCTTCTTGAACTGTAGAATTCCCTTTTCCTGAGACCAGGTGAAGGGATTCAGCCGGAATGCAGCAGGAGGGACCGGCAGATCGCTCTTTATCGTAAGAGCTCCTCTCACAAGCTCCGGCTGCCGGAAAGTATCCTTCGTAAGCCGGAATTGATTCCACATATCGTTCTTCGAAAGACAGTTAACGGAAAGGCGAATCCGGTTTACTCCATTGCCGGAAAACTGGTTCTCTTTCATTCGCAGTTCATTGGCATTACAGATGAAGAATCCGTTCTCACAATCCCGGAAGCGGTTATTTTCGAACAAAATGTGACGAAACGGCGTCGCGACGGCCTCGTTGTTGCGCATCCAGTACCAGGTGCAGAAGGCATAAAACGCGTCTTTCACCTCGTTGTTGCGGACAATCACATTGTACGCCGGCGGTCCCTCTCGCCATTTTCCCCAGCCATTGGCGTATGCGCTGATCACCACTCCCCCGAACGAAGCGTGATATAACCGATTGTTTTCGATCAATACGTTCGGTGCCTGGATGGTCAAACCGTTGTGCCGGTTATTCTCTATCAGGCAGCCGACCACCACCGTGCCGATACCGCTTTCTTGAAAAAAATAGAGCTGATCCGGCGCGTCTTTCGATTTGCCTGACGGCATTTTATCATAAGTCAGACCGGGATAGAGGTCCTCGGCAGTTCGTATCTCTTCAAGGAGGAAATCCCCCTCTACTTCCAGTTCAGCATGCAGGAATTTTCCCTCTCGAAAAACCCTGTGAATCTGTTTAACTCTACCGTCGCCGATGATTTTTCCGGTATTGCTATCGACCACATAACACCAGGTATTGGCTTTAAGCTTTCGCCCGACATCATCTATCGAGAGCTCGTTGCCGTCGAAAAGCCGGGGCCTGCTCTGGACCGTCAGAATACTGCCGTTGCGTTTGTAGATATTTTCTCCATAGCCCAAAACATTTAATCCATCATCTCCAAAGTTGCGGAAAATACAGTTCTTCATGTAAGGGCCTATGATGTTCTGGACGTTGAAACATGCATCCGCCGCTCCACTCATCAGGCTGCCTGCCGCGGGAATGATTTTGCAATCGATGAAACTTGTAACGTAACTTTCTCTGTTCATGCAGGCGGCAGCGCCGGAATTGAAGATGGTCACATTCTCCAATGTGCAAAATCGAGAACGTTCGATCTTCAGCATCGCCTGCCAGTTTTTGCGGATGGGAAAACAAATGCGGATGCCCGCTTCAACTCCGGGGTAAACCGCACGATGGTAAGTCAATCGATACCTGCGATTCCCCAGAACCTCATATTGACCGCGCCAGTAGATATCGCTTCCCTTCTTGTCCAGTTTCCCATCCTCATCATATCCCTGTGTGCAGCAGACACTGATTCCTTTCCAGACAGGGTCGCCCGGGAGTGGATACCCCTCGTCGATATCCACGACCAGGCTTTTCGTCTTGTCATCAGAACTCACAACTGTTCCCTGCATGTGAGTTTTGGGAAGATAACGCAATGTCAAATTCTTCAAGGTAAGGTTATCGCAGCCGGCAATGACCGTTCCAATTTCACGTTGTACAAACAGGAGTTCCGTATCAGGAGTTTCTCCCCGAATGGTCAGATTACTGAGGCTGTTGATCAGAAAATGAATGTTATGGATCGAAAAATCATTCGGTCCGTAATGACGAAACGTCCTGTCGCCAAACAAATTTCTTGTCTGTTCCGCGGAGGTCAGAGTCTGGAACAGATATTTTCCCCGAGGGATCAGGAGTTCAGCGGGGTTGCCGTTGAGCTTCTCTATCGCCCGTAACGCAGCATGAAATGCAGGAGCATCATTACTCTCCCCATCCCCTTTTGCGCCGAACTCCTTTACTGAAAACATCTTCGGTTCATGGAACGAACTTACATCCCGCCCATAGGCGATCTCATCGCGAAAATAACGCTCAAAGATTTCCAGATCCCGAATAGCCCGCCGTGCAAAGAAAACCGCATCGTGATCCTGCTGTTTCAAATCGCTTTCCATATTTCGAATCAAGTACCGGGCCAGTTCAAAACGGGCTTTTATCCGTTCTTCGACAACAGGAGGTAAATTGCTTTGCGCTGCAATCGAAGCGGAATTTTGAATCGCGGATTTCAATTCGTTCAGCCGCTTCGAAATTTCGTCTCGATATTGTTGCCGCCGCTCTGGCGAGGCCAGCATTGAAGCATATACCGAGAGATTCTGTCCCTCCCCTGTTACCCCAATGGCTGCAATTAGAGTAACTGCGAGAAAAAAACTCTTCCACACAACCATGCACCTTATTGAAATCATCTTGTACCTCCCGCTGAAATCTTTGCCTCTGTTTCTAGTATACAAAAAAAACGATGTAAAAACCTTAAGAAAAAAGATAAAAATCAGCACAAAAATCCCAAAATCAACAATTCGGGCAGATTGTAAAACAGCAGACCGAATTTATATTACTTACCATGGACATCAAAAAATCCACACGTCTGTTTAGAGATGCGCCAGATTTCCCTCTTCGTGTTCTACTGGAGGAAAATCAGGCGCCCATGCAACCGCATCAGCACGAATATGTCGAACTGGTTTGCGTCTACGACGGCGAGGGAACACACGTCATTGAAGGCAGGAGAATTCCGCTGACTCAGGGAGATATCTTCGTGATTCCGCGTGGGATCTCCCACGGCTATCTCGTCGCCGAGAAGCTCTCCATCTTCAATGTACTTTTTCTGCCGGAGCATCTGCCGATGCCCCAACTCGACCTCTGTCAATCGACAGGTTTTCAGGAACTTTTCATGCCGCAATCCGGAGAGATATCCTATCCGCGGTTTCACATCAGTAAAAAAGAACTGGACAAGATCATACCACTGCTGAAGGAGCTTTACGCCGAAAGCAGAAGTTTTGCCCCGGGCTTCCGGACATGCCGCCTCGGTCTGCTGATGGTGTTGCTCTGTAAATTAACCCGGCTCTACTGCGCTCGGGAAAAGGAAATGGAGCATATTCCCTGCGGTTTGAATCAGGTTCTTGAATATCTAAACCTTCACTTCCATGAACCGGTGTCGTTGAAGACACTGGTGACAGTCAGCAGAATGTCTCGCAGCAATTTTCTCCGTGCTTTCAAGCAGTTCACCGGCACCACACCTCTACAGTACACGTTGCATCTCCGGATCAACTTCTCCTGTCGCAAACTCCAGGAAACAGAAGACAATATTACGGGAATCGCCTATCAGTCCGGCTTCAGAGACAGCAATTACTTTTCCCGTATCTTCCGCAAGTTTCTCGGAATAACGCCTCGGGAATACCGCCGCCGCCACACTATTTCCAAATAGGAAATGGAAACACTCTGAGCTATCCGGCATAAGCATTCCACATGCAGGATGTCTGTTACATGCGGAGTGGCCCCCCCATCTCAACTTGTAATTTCCGGATTTGCCTTTATAGTATGCCTCATGAATCGGGATATACGCTACGGAGAGCCCAACATGAAGAATTTATGGAGTCTGATGCTTCTCTCTTTCGTCGCATGGAACAGCTTCGGCAACGCGGGGGTGTTCCGGGGCGGCGGGCAGACTCCCGTGCTGGAAAAAAGCGCCGAGGTCCAGATGGTCGAAGAGGAGGTCGTCATGATTCCGCGGCGGGGAGACTATCCGGTGGACACCTCCGGCCGCAATCTCGACAAGATGGAGTTCCGCTGCCGCTTCCTCCTGCGCAACCTTACCGATCAGCCGGTGACGCTGCAGGTCGGATTCCCCCTCACCTCCGAAGCGCTCCCCTTCCGCGAACCCGCCCAGATCAATCAGAGCGAGGTAATCAGCCGCTTCGCCTTCACCGCCGGAACCCGTGACGCAATCTATCCGGTCCGTTTCGTTCCGTGGGACAAAAATCGCAAATTCAGCAGAATTTTCCTCTGGGAGATGTCCTTCGCCCCCCGCGAAACCATCGAACTCTTCGTCAACTACACCATGGGCGGGTACATGGGGATGGGAACGACGAGTCGGCGCACCCTCTCCACTCCCGGGCAGGTACAAGAATACCAGTGCCGCTACCTCGACAACCTGACTCTGGGAGTTGGCCAGGCCCACTTCTACGTCACCGAAACCGGTTCCAGCTGGGCCGGCGTCATCGAAAAAGCGGTGTTCCGCTGTTATCCCCATGACTTCGAAGAGTATCTCGCCCGGCGCGGCGCCTGGGAGGAATCCGAAACGCAGCGGTCCGAACGGCTCCGGAAAAGAGAAAAACATCCCGGGGAATTCAACTGGCTCTTTTCCCCCTCCATGCCGATGGTCCGTTTCTGGACCCCCGCCTTCGAACGCTGGCGCCCCGTGCAGGGAAAGAATCGGTACGACCGCTTCCGGGAGCTGGTCATTCAGCCCTTCCAACCGACGAAAAAGGACAACCTCTCGCTCTGTTACCTCTTTCCGTGCATCCCGATGAACGGCGATGAATTCGAGCGGTTCTGCGACACGTTGAAATTCACCCTCAACCGCGAACAGCGTACCCGCGAACGAATCCGCAAAGAGAAGCCGGAGACATACGAGAAATACTGGAAAGACCGCCCGTCATGCCCCTATTCCCCCGCCGTCCGCAAAAACATCGCCGATGTGGTGCTGGAGTTTCACGGCATTCCCCGCAACAATCCGGCAATCCGGGATTTCCTCGACGACCAGTGCTGGTATCCGGTCAGCGAGCCGAGGCCGATGGATGAGAAATACAAGCAGATGCTGCTGAACATCTCTTCGGGGAAATAAGCGGCCGCCGATTCCCGCCACACTGCCGGAGAGGGGAGCCCGCGCACGTTTCCCTGCGCGGTCCCCCCCCGGCCGCAACTGCCGGAAACTGATTCTCCGCCCCGTCAGCGGGTCAGGTGGTACGCCATGACGCCGCCCGGGAACTGCGTGGTGTCCGCGGTGAAACGGAAGAGGCCGTTCTGATACACGCTCTTCACCTCGCCGTACGGCACGCCGTCGCAGTTGAGCGCCGTCACCCGGTAGGGACGCGCCGAAGCGAGTTCCACCGTCGCGCGTCCTTTTTTGATAAGCAACGGCAGACGACCGGTTTTCGTCACGACTTTCCGACTCTCATTGGAGAAAAGTAGCCCCGTGTTCGCCACGTTGGTGAGCTGGATCACCAGCACGGAGGAGCTTTCCGCCAGCGGTTTGTCATCCAGCGAAATCGCCGCCACCGTCTGGAAGCAGCTCGCATCCCTCACCCGCAGCGTCCCCGCCGCAAGCGAACCCGCGGGAAGCGTGATCGATTCCGTCCGGGGAGTCGTCACCGTGAAACTGCCCGCATTGCCGTCCAGCCGCAGCTGGCCGGTGGCGCTCACCGCCAGACGTTTGTCATTCGCCTCACGCCAGAGTTTCGCGATCCGGGCATCCTTCAGCGAGGCGGGATTCTTCGCCTGCGCAGAGGTAAGTTCCACCGTTTCCTTCGGCACGCTCCGGTCCCCCTCCGGAATCGAACCGATGCCGGTGACGAGGCCGAGATTCTGAAACACCGCAGGAAATGCATCAAACTCATTTCTCTCAAAACATTCCGGCGAAACCGTATAGGCGTATGTCACCTTCGCCGGAGCAACGTCGCCTCTCCGGAACATCGCAATTGCAATCCGGTCCGACAGTTGCGCCATCGGGTCGTTGACCGCGTCGAACCCGTAGGCGCTGCCGACCTTGTAGATTCCGCTTGCGCTGTGGCTCCAGGCAAAACGGTAGAGGGCATCCCAGTTCTGCAACGCGGCGTAACCGCCGATCAGCGGGCCGCCTTCCGCACGGAAGATGTTCGGATTGCAGTAGTTGAATTCGGTCACGATGAACGGTTTTCCCGGCAGGCGGGTCGCCATCATGTTGCGCGGCACTACCGCCATGCGGCGGATCGCCGAAGCCTGCCGGTAGCTGAAGGGCCGACTCCACTGCTTCTCCGGGAATCCCGGGTGATCGAAGTAGGCGTGGTTGTCCACCAGGTCGAACCGCCGGCGCAGCAGGGTAAGTGGAATCTGGTTCTGGTAGTTCAGACTGGTCACCATCGCCCTCACCCCCAGCGTCTCCTTGACGAAATGGATCTGCTCGGCAAGCACCCGGTCCTGCAGTTCGTGCAGGAACCGGAGGAAAACCGGATTGGAGTTGGAAGCGGTCCCCCCCTTGAGTCTCTTCTTCGTACAATAATCCGCAAACGCCGTCTCATACAGTTTTACGCTCGATGAAGAGCGATTCCAGTTGCTTGCAAGCGCCTCCTCGTTGACCAGATTGATGCAGTAGAGCGCCGGCTCCTCCGCCCAGGTGAGGCCGGTGTAGGGATTCCTATGGGCCATCCAGCGCCGCGCGAACTCCTTCCAGTTCTCCATTGCCGCCCGGCTGACCGGCAGGAGCATCTTCATCTGCCGCTGGTCGTAGAAGTCGCATTCGGGGATGTTGTCACCCGGCTTGAACACCCGGTTGGTGTAGAGGTCGGTGGTCACGTAGATCCCCTTCTCCTTCATCCGGAACACCAGATAGTCAAGCTGGTCGAGCTTCCCGACGGAAAAGGTCAGCGTATCTTTCGCCTTCCGGTCCAGAAGTTCCGTGTCGTGGTGGTGAATCCGCACGGTGTTGTAGCCGCAGTAGACGAAATAATCGGCGAGCTGATCCACCGCCGCCTTCGTCAGGAAACTTGCGGAGAAGCAGAGATTCGGCCCGTAGAGCCGGATCCGTTTCTGCGGCGCCTTCTCGAAGGTGAGCGTCCCCTGCGGAGTCGGCCGGATGAACCCGTACTTCCCGGCCGGAGCGTCGGCGAGGAAAGAGAAGTCGAGCGCGCTGCCGCGGTTGATTTTCCGCTGGAATGCAAGCGGCTTCCACTCGTAATTCTCCTTCAGCACCACCGGCTTGTCGCTGACCGCGGCAAAGCGGGTCTGCCGGTCGGAAAGGGTCACGCCGGCGATCATCCAGACCGTTTCCGGCGTCGCCGCCTCGAAGCGCAGCAATTTCGGCCCGGGCTTCGGCAATGCAAAACTGGAAGCGTAAAGTCCGACGAGGGCCTCCGGATTTTCCGCGCTCCACGCAATCACCGCATTCTTCCCCCGGAATGGATTCCACCAGTTGCCGCAATCGCGCCCCGCCACCACCGGAATGCGGACGGAAGAACCATCCGCGTACTGCGCAACCAACGTGCCGAGCATCTTTCCGTTCGCCGGGGTCCAGGCGGAGGCGTGCAGCAGATTGACCGCCCCGGCGCGGTTTTCCGGCAGTTCGAGCGTGGCGGCGGGAGCGGCGAATCCGCGCTGTTTCCCGGCGAGCACCAGTGCGGCGCGGCCGCCGTTCTTCGCCGGGTCGAGCACCTCGAACGAGAGGGCGCCCGTCCGGACCGTGCCGGGTTTCAGTTTCCGCAGATCGTTTTCCGGCCCCTGATCAGTCCAGCCGCCTTTCCCGTCTCCAGCGATCTCATCGGCGAGGTTCATGTTTGCCGCCTTCTTCAGGCTGACCGGCTGGATCGCGACAGGAACAATCCGGAACGAGAGGGAAAGTTTCGACTCACTGATTTTCCCGCTGCCCGGTTTTGCGCTGAAACGGAACGAGAACGTCTCATTCTCAAATTTCCGATTATCCTGAATCGTCAGCCGGAGCGGATTTCCGGAGACCAGCACCTCATATCCACCGGCGGCCGGGAAGCGGAACTCTTTTGCATTCGATTTGCTGAGCAAAGTCATTACGGAGTATTTCCCGGGAAGCGAAACCGGTTTGCCATCGACGAAAACCGTCATCTTCTCCGCGGGGAGCTGGAAGACGCCGTGCAGCGCGTTGACCACCGCGGGTTCCCGGAACTTCGCCTGAAAGTCAAGCCGGAACTCCATGTCCCCGGTCGGCGTGATCGTCTCAACGACATCGGCCTTCCGCCAGTCGACGGGCATGACTGCCGAAAGTGTCAGGCCGTTTTTATTCAATGTGGCCTTCCGGTTCTGCCAGCTGCTGTTCAACGCCGGTTTCCAGGTCGGCGAATAGTTCTGGATATAGAACTCCGCATCGCCGATCCGGAAAGAGCCGTTGTTTGAAAAATTCACCGTTTCCGGAAGTTCCGTCGCAGAAAGCAGACAGGTTGCGGCAGCAACAATTGCAGTCATGATCTCTTTTTTCAACATCGTCTGGATATCCCTGTTTAGAGGTCTTTGTAAATTTGCGGCCATTGCGCAGGCGAAAGATTACCGTTTCCGTCAATGTAACGGCGGAAATTCGTCGGAGAAGCGTAAAGTTCCTGCGGAGTTCCTCCTTCGACATGCCCGTCCATATAAGCGACGTTTGCCCGGTTGGAATGACGCAGGACAAGACCGTAATCACTCGTGATATTGTGTATGGGGATATACCAGACACAGTATCCGAACTGGCTGCTGCTGCTCAAATAGCCGCTGTCCGCCAACATGACGGTACCGCCCGGCTGCTTCATCTTGACCAGAGAGAAATACAAAGACGAGGAAGAGCTGGGCAGGGAGAAGGCAAACTTCCCCAGAGCCACCTGCTTCGTGCGGTTGGTATAATCCCAATCCCCCTGATAATGCGGCATGCCGTAGGTCCGGAACCGCAACTGAGACTCCTGATCTGCAGTCGGATTTCTCCGCACCGTGGGGCAGACCAGGACTGAATTGAACAAATAAGTGTTGCCCAGCGTAGTGTAGCTCCCCGGCAGATATTTGTTCTCCAGCAGGCCACCGGCCCATGGATCCTGCTGGGCATTGTTGGAACGAAGCTGGATAAGATCGTTAAAGTCGTTGGCATAGGTCAGATTCGCGGAAGCACACTGCTTCTGATTGTTGATGCAGGTAGTGGACTTCGCCTTTTCCCGCGCCTGATTCAACGCCGGGAGCAGCATGGAAGCCAGAATGGCGATGATCGCTATAACGACCAGCAATTCAATCAACGTAAAACGCCCCGCCCTCCTCCTGACCGGAAACCATACTTTGTCTGAAATACAACTTTTCATACGCCTTCCTCCCTCTGGATCATTCAAATATGACAACGTTCATGGAACTGCAATCAGACGGCGGGAATCTTCGGAAACAGCCAGGGAAACCGGTTCCGGCCGGTACACCCGCGTCGTCTCTCCATAACAGATGGTATCGACGCGGACAACGGTGGTACTGCATGGGATCTGCGGGGACCGCATTTGCCGGAACAATTTCTCTACGGCAATCCGGGCGCTTTCCTCCGGCAGGCTCCGTGTTGTAGTCAGAATTGGTGTCCCCGGCGGCATTCCGGCCATCAAACCTCCACAGCCGATGATGGAGAATTCATCAGGAACCGAAAGACCCAGTTTTTTTGCAGTATCAATGATTCCAAACGCAACATTGTCATTGCCGGCAAAAACTGCCGTAGGCCGGTTCCGCCGACAGAATATCTCATACCCGACCTTGATACCGTTTTCATATTCCAATCTTGCGATATCAAAGAAGTTGTCTTCCTCCGCTGTCAACCCGTACTCCTCCAAGGCATCCCGATACCCCGCCTTCTGATCCATTGCGAATTTGCTTTGAAGCGGTCCCGTCACACAGGCAATCCGGCGGTGCCCGAGATCGAGCAGATGTGCGGTCGAAAGTTTCGCCCGTTCCTGGTCGTTATGAATTACCATATCCAACTGGTTCTCCCCGGCATCGTCAACATCGAGATTGCCGATCAGCACCAGCGGTACATTCTGCCGCTGAATCTCACATACGCAGGCCAGTGAATTGTATCCACACAATACGACACCGGCGCAGTTGCGATATGAAGCAACCTCCGTTGTTATCGTAAAATCCTTCGGCTGCTGACAGAAACACACCCAGTAACCAGCCTCCCGGAATCTCCGTTCCAATTCACTCAACATAAAAGACCAATACCTTGACTCCATTGTAGTATTGGAAAATATAATATACACCGACGGTGGAGGATCTATTTTCATGCCGCCTCCCGGCAGCTCTTCCGCGACAAAGGTGCCGCAGCGGGGACGGCGGAGAAGAAACTGCTCCTTCGTCAGAATATTCAGGCCGTTTTCAATCGTGACGGCACTGAGATGAAGCAGTTTCTGGAGCTCCCGCGAACCGGGGAGCTTTTCCCCCGGCGCCAGGACGCCGGTAAGAATCCACTGCCGCAACTGGTCCGCCAGCAGCTGATACAACGGCAGATTCTTCGCGGTATCCAGATGGAACTTATTCCATTTCATCGCACAAAACCTCTTTTATCTGCCCTTAATCTTCATAATTTTTCCTGTAAATATTATAATCAAAACCGCTTTAAATGTCAACAGACAAATGCAGATTTATCTATATTTTAAGAACAATAAGTGCAGATTGTCGCCTTTCCGTCAGCGTCTCCGTAGCGAAACAATGACGGAAGGCGGGAAATCTCCGGAATGATAAGCGATCAACTGCGATGACGCAGGAGATTGCGCCGCACCAGCGCGCGGAGGATTTCGCGGAATTCCGGGTCGGCAAGATCCTCGCGATTGAGGTAGAGCGAGACGATTCCAAGTGACTCCATCTCGCGGAAGAAATCGTATCCGCCGCGGTAGGAGAAGGCGCCGAACGAAACGTGATCGGGATCCACCGGAAGACCGTATCCCGACGCCTGCGCAATCCGTGACCGGATGCGCATCTCCTCGAGACCGTGACAGGGCAGCGCGGTGAAGTCGTTGAGCCGGATCATGCTCTGCCACGGCGTGAAGTAGGGATTCACGCTCTGGCAGAGAATCAGCGCCTCCGGCTTGACCGCGGTCATCGCCTCGTACACCACCCGGAACCGCTCGCGGAGGTAGCCGACCCCGCAGACCGAACAGCATCCCGGCTTTCGCGGCAGAAGCGCGGTGAAATCATATTTGATCCCGTCCGCGTTGTAACAGCCCGGATCGGCGGAGAGCATGCGGTGCGCATCTTCGCGCAGCCGCCGCCGCCATGCGGGCGAATCGAGGTTCTGCATGGTTCCGTCGAGGAGTTCCTCCTCCGGCAATCCGGAGCCGTACGTGCAGACCCAGAGCAGGACATGGCGCCCCTCGGCGTGGCGTTTTTCGATGAATCCGCGCAGGTCGGGCCATCTGGTTTCATCGCATTTCCAGATGCCGTGGCGCCGGGGATCCCCCCAGAAATCATCCAGAATGATTGTGTCGAAATCAATCCCCTGCTCCTGAAAGTACGCGATGTGCTCCTCGTAATTGGCCTGCGTGCAGAGATCCTGCCGGCTGCCCTGAAACCGCCAGCCGCAGAGCGCAACGCCCCGGTGCCACGCGGGAGCGCTCCGGACGACCGGCCGGAACCGGCCGGTCTCCACAATCGTCTCCGCATGCCGGCGGAAAAGCTCATACTCGTCCTCCAGATCGAACCGCAGAACCAGCGCCGGAGCCGACAGACGCGCACATGCGGCCTTGCATCCCCCGTAGCCGACGCTCCAGCAGAACTCATGATCCCGGCCGGGAACGGAATCAAATTCATAAAAGTCGAACTCCTCCTCTTCCGGTTCCAGCTCGAACCCCATCCAGCGGCCGTTCTCCTGCTGTGCGGCAAAACACCAGGGCGGCGGAGACATCAGTCCCGGCGAAAGTTGAATCGGCTCCTGACGCCGCAGATAGTGCCCGATCGGCAGGGTCCGATCCGGCCAGCCCGGAGTGAACAGCTTGTCGCTGAAAAGTTTCGACCCGCGTCCGAGATGGAAGGCCTCCGGCAGAATCGGGGCGCCGCCAGTCCGTTCCGCCTTGAACTCAATCCGGTCGGGGAAGAAGGTAATTTCGCTCCGGACGGAATCTCCACAACGGCAGACAAGTTTCAGTCGATCGGTTTCGCCGCAGAAATCCTCCCGTTCCAGTTCCAGTTGAAACGGCCCGGGCTCCGGAGACACTCCGGCGTCCGGAACGAAGATGAGATCCGCATACCGGGAACCGCGGCCGTACAGATGCAGCAGCCCATCGCCGCTCCGGATGAGACAACGGTAATGATCGGTACAGAGATCCAGCGAACCATGACTGTAGTGACCGGCACAGAAAACTTTCCCCATCGCACGCCTCTCCGTTCTCAATGCTTCGCGTTTACGTTTCGCGCAATTTCAAAGAAGACGGTGTTGCCGTCCCGGGAGGTATCGACGGAGAAGGTCGCCCAACCGTTCTCCACCTTGCCGGAGGTGACTGCCACACCGCTTCGTTTTCCCTCCAGCGACAGCGGATACAGGCGCAGTTCCCCCGCATTGGCGTGCCGGACTTTCACCGTGAACCGGGAGTTGCGCAGCAGCGCGGGAACCGTGCCGTAAGTCTCCACCCGGCACATCTCCTGGTCGGCGAACTTCATGCCGGTATTCAAGGCGTTGGTCAGTCGCACCAGCAGCAGCCGCCCGGCGCTCTGAATCGGCCGCAGTCCATCCATCGCAACCAGCGAGAGATTGCCGTCGCAATCGTGCGACACCACCTCAAAATCGGCCAGCCGCGCGGCGGCGCCGGCACGGCCGCACATTCCCTGCAGACGCGGGGTGTTCACCGTCATGAAGTTCCGCGCATTGTCCAGATAGAGTTCACCGGTCTCCGCCTCGAACACCGTCCGCCCGTCGGAGCGGTTCTCCTTTGACAGAAATCCTTTCCGGCGAAGCATGGCGACGAACGGTTCCGAACCAGCGGAACTTTGGGCATCCTCAATGAACATTCCCTCCACCCGGATCCGGCCGCCGCCGCGGGAGGGGATCAGCACCTCGCGCACCCCCGCGGGTGTGACCTCCTCCGGAGAATCCACGCTCTGCTGGGCGTAACGGACCAGCAGCGAAAGCGAAGTGAGCTCCGGAGACTCCACCGCGTTGGGGTTGCGTTCGAAGACCGACTTCCGGTCCGCGATAACCCGGACCGCGTTTTTCGCCGGAGCGACGTCACCGCGGATGAACATGCACCAGGTCAGCAGAAGCGAACCGTCGCTGAGCGGATCGGCAGAAGCGCGGAACGGCCGCATCATGCCGCCGCGCCACAAATTCGTGTCGGTCACAGAACTCCGTCGGACCGGCTCCGCCCAGAGCGTCAGCGCATCGACATCCTGAAACGCCGCATACGCCCCCATCGTGAAGGAACGTTCATAGCGGTACCGGTTCCAGAACGGCTGGTCGTATTCCGTGCTGAGCACCGGTTTGCCGAAAATTCGCCCCTGGGTCAGGCTGCGGATGAAATAGGCGTTGGCGGCGATGCTGCTGGTCTGTCGGTTGTAACTGCCCCGGCCGGTGGCGGAGGTGTTCAGCGGGTGATCGTGATAGCTGTGCATCCCCACGTAATCGCAGTCGCGCCGGACGAAATTGTAGAGCAGCGAAGTGACGAAATCATAGTTGGTCAGATATGCCCGGACGCCGAGCTCCTTCAACGTCTTCCGATAAAAGAGCAGAAGATCCCGGCTGACCTCATAGATGAATGCATTCACGTCATCATCCTTCTTCCGGATGGTAAAACAGGGAATCTCCTCAAATCCGGCAAATCGGCTCTTGTGCTCCGCATTGTACGCCTCGATGGTCCGATAGCGTTTCCGGAGGAACTCCCGCCACGGGCCGACGGTCAGCGCCTGATTCTGCGGCGTGATGTCGCGGTAGTTGAAAGCAAACTCCTGCTCGTTGTATCCTTCGAGCAGCAGCAGGGCCGGATCCTCCTTCAGCTTCACGCCGGTATAGGGATTGACCCGGTCGAAAAGCCGTTTCACCCCCGCCTTCCAGTTCTCCCGGGCCTGAGGGGAAAAATAGAGGGCGTAGCGCATGTCCATGTGGTTGCGGTTATCGAACCGTTCGGGGTTTCCCCAGCGGTCGAACGGCCGGGGGAAAAAGCCGTACTGCGACTCCATCACATTCATCATGATGTAGATCCCGTTCTCCCGGCAGAGCTTCACCAGATAGTCGAAGTTGTCCAGCGCCAGCGTGTTGAACTCCGCCGGAGTGCCGGAAGCGTACATCAATGCATTGTTGATGTGAATGCGGATCATGTTGAAGCCGTGCCGCACCAGATCGCCGACATACACCTCCAGCAGACCGCGGCTGCCCAGATTGGTGGGGAATCCCAGCTTCATCGTATCCGGGGAACAGAAAAAACGAATGCGCCGCGAAGGCTCTTTCGCGTAGACGAACCGCCCGTCGCGAATGACCACCCGGGTCTCTTCGCTGATTTTCCGCCTCTCCATCCGGTCGGAAAGATCCAGAATCGAACCGGGTTCCCGCAGGTGAAGGTTGGAAAAGCGCAGCGGTTTCGACCACTCCGCCCCCTCCCGGATCGTCAGCGGCTTCGGCTGAGGAGCGGATTCCGGCTCAAACTTTCGCTCCGACAACGTCGCTCCACAGAGGATCCAGGTCGTCTCCCCGCCCTCCGGCAGAAACGAGACAGCGGAAACCGGCTCCTCCGGAAGCTCAAAACGGGTCACATACAGAACCCGCAAAGCCCCATCCGGCAGCTTCACCCGCAGCGCATTCCCCGCGTTCGGCACCGCTTTGCCTCCCCACCAGTCGCCGACGTCGCGCCCGTCCGTCACCGGAATCTCCCGCCGGCCGCCGGAAGTCTGCAGGAGAATCCGCCCGATCACGCCGCTCCCCTTCGCGTAAGAGAGCGCGTGAAGCAAATAGAGGTACCGGGCTCTGACCGGCTTCGGGAAAGCGAACTCCACCCCGGCGCTCCCCGCCGGATTGTGCCGGGATTTCATCACGGCGATGGTGGGGACATTCCGGTTCCACAGTTCGGTGAGAAAAAACGGCACCCCGGCGACCCGGCTCCGCTGCCGCAGACGGGAGAGGAAAACCCGTCCATCCCGCCCCGGCCCCTGATCGGTCCAGCCGCCCCGGCCGTCTCCGGCGGTCTCATCCAGCCAGGCCCGGTTGCCGGAACGGAAAAGCGGCAGAGCGTTCCCCAGGATCTCGACGTTGAGATTCCGCACTTCGAAACAGCCTCCCGCACGCTGAAAGCCGATCAGCAGCGTGATCGCCTCCGCCTCGAAACCGATCTCCGCCGGAAAGGAGAAACGCTTCCAGACGGTATCTGCCGGCGTTACGAAGGCTCCGAAATAGGAGTCCCCTCCCCCCCGCTTCCGCACGATCAGCTGGACCATACCCTGCTTTTTCCCCAACGCGGGCACGGAATCGATCCAGCGAAACTCGCCGGAGATCTCCAGCAATTTCCCGGCATGGCGGGAAATCTCCAGATTCCGCCGGATGTCGGTACGAAACCAGCTGGAAGCATCGGGCAGCCGCGTCGCCGTGCACCGCACGGTATCACCGCTCCAGACGAACCCCTCCCGCTCGGAGAAATCTCCGGCAAGCCCCCGTCCCCCCGCCGCCAGCAGGAAGACGGCAAGCAAAAGCGAAATTTTTCTCACGTCCATTCCTTTCTTCAATGATTATGCATTGCGTTCTTTTCGAGCGGTTTCCAGCAGATATTCTCCGGGCGGAAGCAGAAATTCCCCTGCTTCGGCGAAATACTCCCGCCCCGTCCGCCGGCAGGTGCACCGTACCGTTTCAAACAGCGAAAAACGAAGCCGCAGCGGCCGCTCCGACAGCTGGGAGACCGGCAGCTCCCGGAGGCAGCTCACAAAGCGGTTCGCCATCGAGAGAAACGCGCGCCCCCGCGCCGGTTCCCGCAGATAACGCTGTGCCGGAAACAGCGAAAATTCCCACACACTCCCCGACCGGTGACGCAGCATGTAAATTCCGTTTCCATCGCAGGACACCAGCGGCGAAGAGCCGCGGCCGCAGACCAGCCGCAGCGATGCCGGATCGACCGGAGGAACGGAACAATCTCCGCTGTGGCAATAGCTCGCCCGGTCGCGGTAGAGAACCCGGTCCCCCTCCCGCCGGATGAGGAAGTTCTCCGAGCTCCACTCCTCCGGAGTCCGGCACAGATTCCCGTTCCGGCAATGCCGGAAAATCTCCCCCGCCGCGCGGAACGCCGCCGCCCGCGCCGGTGTGTGCGCGATGTTGAGATAGTGGACCAGCCAGCCGGGATTCCACGCCGCCACCGCCGACGGCGTGTAGGTAAAATAGGCCGCCAGCTGAATGCCGTTCGCAGCGTACATCGCGGCCAGCGCGGCCAGCGGATATCCATTCAACGTGCAGCTGGCGTCGAACTCGTAGGCGATGCACGGTCGTTTCGTTGTCCGGGCGGCCAGCCGTTCGAAATGCCGGTCGGCCAGAGCCAGATGATTTGCGTCATCGGTATTGACGCTGTCGAAGCCGTGGGCGTTGAGGTAGTTCCCGACGCTCTGCGTTTCGAACCAGGGGGAGGAGTCCAGCAGTTCGCGGAGCGCCTCCGGCGGCGCCCCGTTGTAGGAGTAGAACTGGCTGTTCAGCACCGATCCCTGAAAATAGTCGTTCGACATCCCCCAGAATCGGCGGAAATAGTCATCGGTCATCTGCCGCAGAAAACGCCCGAACGCCTCCTCCTCCGACACCGCTTCCGGCAAATCAGCGCGAAAGGCGCGGAAATGCTCCTGAAATTCACGCCGCAGGGGACCGCGCGACCAGATCGCCTCGATCATGTTCTCCGCGGTGATCCGCGGTTCAGGCCGGAGCAGGCGCCGGTCGGGAAACTGCATCTCGTTGACCAGCTCCCAGACCACCAGATTTCGATATTCCCGGAGGAGTTTGCCGCTGAAGGCGTTGCGATGGGAGAACAGCGATCGGAAATAACGCTCCTGGCAGGCGAGCGCTTCCGGATGCCACAGCAGAGCGTCGATCGAATAGAAATTTGTGAAACCGAACGCCTCCTGCGCCCCGATGTTCCAGTAGGCATAGAGCCGTTCCTGTTCGAGCTGATTCTGCACCGAGTTCCAGTAGGAGATCGGCGCGATCATCAGAAAAATGTTCCGCTTCTCGCACTGCTCCATCAGGTAGTCGAACACCCGCAGATTGGCGTTTTCCACCAGATTTCCGGCGGGATCGGTGATCTCCCGCTCGTACATGTGAAGGCGGAGAAAATCCACTCCGAGCAGCTGGAGATGATCCAGGTCCTCGTCCACAGCCCGGAAATGCTCCTTTCCCAGTTCGGCGATGTTGTAGAAGTTATGGTTGAACGGCGCATAATAGTTGACCCCCCAGAGCGTGACATAACGGCCACGGGCGTCGCGGATCTCCCCCCCGCTGACATGGAAGGGAGGCACAAAAGAAGAGCTGTCCATCTTGATTCCCTGATTTCTTACAGTTAGTAGAGCAGTTGAGCGCCGTTGACGGCAAAATGCTGAATGATTCCCCCATGAGCGACCCGGAAGCCGGCGAGATCGAGCGTGGAGCAGTGGCCGTCGGCATAAGCGACGCAGCCGGTGTTCCGATGGTGCAGACTCACCGAAATATCCTTGACCGATTTGCGCGGATAAACATGGAAGTACGGCGCGCCGACCGGCGTGGAGGTTCCGCTGATCCGCACCGTGTCGGTGAGCAATACGAATTCCGACGGATGTTTCAGGATGCCGACCCGGTTGTACTGGATCAACCGCCCCTCTTCGGTCACGGAGAACGCGGTCCCGAAACGATCGAAAAAGTCCGGCAGAGAAGAGGCGTAAGCCGCATCCACCAGCTCCATCATCCCGTAACTGATCACCGGGCGGTAGTAGTCGTGCGACAGACTTTTTTCATACCGGTCCGCCTGCTCCGGGCACACCATCAGCCGGATGCACGCCGCCGGATTCGCCGGATCGACCGAAAGATACTTCTGGAACATCAATACCCACGGCCAGTAACGGGAGGAGGCGTTGAATTCCTCACTGCGGCGGTTATCATCGATCAACACATAGCCGGCGTTGTCGTTCATGTACATGGTCTGCGCCTTGACGATCTGCGACTGATTCCCGGTACAGGCGATTCTCCGGGCGGTCGAACGTGCCTTGTTCAGCGCAGGCAGCAGCATGCCGGCCAGAATCGCAATGATCGCGATAACTATTAAAAGTTCAATAAGAGTAAATGTTTTCCCCGATGTTTTCATACCGTCTCCTGTTTTGCCTTGACCTTTGTTTTTTCTTTTACGGATCCCCGTGTGACAAGATGGGGAGCCACCCGGGTTGCGAACGGCCCGTGATGCAGCAGCAGCGGACGCTTGGTGATGTAATACTCCGCCAGATCGATCACCTGCGGAATGCTGAATTCAATCGCATCGACGGGAGGAAAACTCTTCAGATATGCTTCATCCGGGCCGTCGTAGACCAGAAGCGAGACCTCATCCGGAACCCGCACGCCCCGCTCCGTCAGCAACTGATGGAGACGGTCACCAAGTTGGCCGCAGGTGGCGAAAAAGGCCTCGGGCAGCGGCTGAAGCGCCTCCGATACATCATGACTGGAGTTACGGATGAAACAGCGGCGGCACGCCCCGTCCGGATGGTCGCGCAGAAATTCATCCATAAACGCATCGCCGCGGTTGCGATGGCCGCTTCGATGGTCGTAGGAGAGCATGCAGACGGAATGAATGCCGACGCGCCGCAGATGTCTGGCGGCGAGTTTTCCTCCGAGATAGTGGTCTTCGCCGAGCGTAATGTCTCCGCCGTGATTTCCGAAGAGATTGATCAAAACCGCCTCCGGATTGGCGTCGCGAATCCGGGTAATCCATTCCGCCGGAGGATCACTCAGCAGAACGACGGTGGACGCCTCTTCCACCGCACGAAGAAACTCCTGTCGCGCGGACTCCGGGGAGAGCGGAATGAGTTCGAAAATCCGCTGATCCAGCTGCCGGATCAGCCGCTCTGCAATCCGGCCCGACCACTCGAGCTCCGGCTGTTCGATAACGATCCGCTCACGGCCGATCCGGGCGCCGTCGAAGAAACCGTTCCGGCTCAGTGCGGCGATCACCCGGCGCCGGGTGACCGGCCGGACATTCGGCGCATTGTTCAGCACCCGGTATATGGTTTTCACGTGAAGCGACAGCTCCGCGGCGATATCCCGGTAGGTTTTCTTCATTTTCGGTTCGTCCTCGTTGTATTTTATAAAATTATACCAGAAACTCCTGCGGAAGTCAAGCCAGACACTTCGTTTTTTCCTCCCGTGTCATGTCCATTTTGTGACATTGCCGCCGCGTTGACGAAAAAAACTGTTTGATTTCCGGCAAAGAAGTAATATATTGTCGCTCGGGTGGATGTTTTCCGCCGACAACCCGCAAACGAGAGGTGTATCGATGAAACGTTGGCTGCTGGCCGGAGCAGCAATGCTCACACTGGGCAACGCCGCGGAACCGGAGCTGTCCAGCTCCCGGTTCGGAGAATTCGAGGTTACCGCAATTCAGGATGCCGCCACGACGATGCGGCGGACCCTCTTCGCCGCGCTGCCGGAACAGGAGTTCCGCCGCCTGGCCGGCGGAAACGAGGCCCCCGCCTCGGTCAACGTCTTCCTGCTCAAACGCAACGGGAAACGGATCCTCGCCGATACCGGATACGGCGGCGGCCGGGGAACACTGACCTCCAAACTTGGTCAACTTGAAATCGCACCGGAGAAGATCGATTTCATCCTGCTCACCCACATGCACGGCGACCATATCGGCGGCCTGATCAACGCGGCCGGGGAAGCGGTCTTTCCGAAGGCGACGATTCTGGTTTCCGCTCCGGAGCTGGCATACTGGCGGAACGCTCCCGGCGGCGGCGGGGAACTTGCACGGAAAGTGCTTGCGGCATACGAAGGCAGGCTGAAGGAATTCCAGTTCGGCGAGGAGGTGCTCCCCGGAATCCGGGCGCTCGACGCCGCCGGGCACACACCCGGCCACACCGTCTTCGACACCGGCACGCTGCTGATCGTCGGCGACCTGCTCCACGCGGCGGCAATCCAGCTGCCGAAACCGGAACTCTGCGCCAGTTACGATATGGACCCGGGGAAGTCGGTTCAGACGCGGCGGCGCTTTCTGGATCTCGCCGCCGACTCGAAGCGGCCGGTGGCAGGGATGCACCTTCCGGCCCCCGGCATCGTGCACATCCACCGGAGCGGCAGCGGCTACACCGCCTCCTCCCGGTAGCCCCACGCGGCGCGGAATCGGCATCCGTTGATCCGCCTCAACCGGATGCACCGCGCCGGACTCACTCCTCGCCGGAACGCTCCACAACGCCGCCGGAACGATATTCGCCCGGGGTGAGCTGATGCACTTTGCGAAACACCTTGCAGAAGTAGCTGACATCGTCGAACCCGCACTGCGCGGCGATTTCCTTGACCGACGCCGTAGTGGTCTGCAGCAGCCGGACCGCGAGCCGCATCTTCAGCCCGATGAGGAACTCGTGCGGAGAAATTCCCTCCTCTTTCCGAAACCGCCGGGAGAAGTGCGAGCGGCTGCATCCCGCCGCTCCGGCCAGATCCGCGACATCGAGCGGTTCGGAGAGGTGTTCGAGACAGTACTCATGCACCTTGCGGTGAAACCGGTCGGATTCCCCCTGCTTTCCCCGATCCGTGTCGGCGAGGAGCGCCATCAGAAACCGGTAGGCCGCGGCACTCGCGTCGTACCGGGAGATCAGTTGCCGGCAACGGCACATCCGCAGGATTTCCCAGGCGGCGGGAACTGTCCGGGAATCGGCGGAGAAATCGTTGATCACACCGCTCCGCCGACGGCATTCCCCCGCCAGCCGCACCGCCTCGGAACCGTGAAAACTCACGTAGAGAAACTCCCACCCACGGGAGTCGTCCGGCAGGAAATAACAGTGGTTTTCCGGAGCGATCAACAGCATGGCCCGCCCCGGCGGAACCGGATACTCCAGTTCGCCGAAGCGGAGCCGGCCCATTCCGGCAAGCGTATACTGCCAGATGACCATGTCATGGCGTCCCCGCCTCATTCCGTCCCAGGAGTAGTCGCCCGTCACGCACTGATGACCGCAGTTGATGAGCATCGCATGCAGCCGGACTGTCCGTTCCGAATAGAACGGAGCATAGGATTCATGAAAGGGGGAAAAATCCTGATTCACGCTCAGATTTACCTTCTATTTACTCTCTTCCTCCTACAATGTATCATTTTTATGCTCACTTTTCAAATTTTTAAAATATCGAAGAAGCACAAAATTACCATCAATAGCATGTTTTTCATATTTACATTCTTCGCGGAATCAGCTATTGTATAGGAGTGACCAATGGAAGCGGGGACATGGGGTCCCCCGCCAGCAAAAACATCACACAGGATCCGGAGAAAACTCAAATGGCGAAAATCACATTCATGGGAGCCGGCAGCACGGTATTCGCCCGCAACATCATCGGCGACTGCATGTGCCGCGAAGCGTTGAAGGATTCCCACTTCGCGCTGTACGACATCGACGGCGAACGGCTCAAGGAGTCGGAGTTCATCCTCAAAACGCTGAACGCCAACATCAACGACAACCGGGCGACGATCACCACTCACCTCGGCGTCCGCGCCCGCAAGGCGGCGCTCCGCAATGCGGACTTCGTCGTCAACGCCATCCAGGTCGGCGGATACGAACCCTCAACCGTCATCGACTTCGAGATTCCCAAGAAATACGGCCTTCGCCAGACCATCGCCGACACGCTCGGCATCGGCGGCATCTTCCGTGCACTGCGGACGATTCCGGTGATGCTCGACTTCGCCCGCGAGATCGAAGAGGTCGCGCCGAATGCCTGGTTCCTCAACTACACCAATCCGATGGCGATGCTCACCGGCGCGATGCTCCGCGGCAGCGGCGTGAAGACGGTCGGTCTCTGCCACTCGGTCCAGGTCTGCGCCAAAAGCCTGCTGACCACCCTCGGCCTGGAGTGTGGCGAGGAGCGCGAAAAAAACCTCCGCACCTACATCGCCGGCATCAACCACATGGCCTGGCTGCTGTCGATTCAGGAGAACGGCAAGGACCTCTATCCGGAGCTCAAGAAGCTGGCCGACAAGAAGATCAAGGAGTGGCGCAAAGCCGCCCCGGCCGACAAGTCCGGCAACATGATCCGCATCGAGATGATGCGCAAATTCGGCTACTACGTCACCGAATCGAGCGAACACAACGCCGAATACCAGCCCTACTGGATCAAGAGCGCCTATCCGGAGCTCATCACCGAATGGAACATTCCGCTGGATGAGTATCCGCGCCGCTGCGTCAAACAGATCGAAGGCTGGAAGAAACAGTACGCGGAACTCTCGAATGACCCGCATCTCTCCCACACGCTTTCGCGCGAATACGGTTCAGGCATCATGAACGCCATCGTTACGGACACCCCGTACCAGATCGGCGGAAACGTCCTCAACAACGGTCTGATCGACAATCTTCCGAAGGAAGCGGTGGTCGAAGTGCCCTGCCTGGTCGACGGTAGCGGCGTGCAGGGAACCCACGTCGGGGCGCTGCCGGTGCAGTGCGCGGCGCTGAACATGACCAACATCAACGTTCAGCTGCTCACCATCGAAGCGGCTCTCACGCAGAAGAAGGAGCACATCTATCAGGCGGCCATGCTGGATCCCCACACCAGCGCCGAACTGCCGATCGACACGATCGTGAAGTTGTGTGACGATCTCATCAAGGCGCATGGCGACATGCTGCCGAAGTACCGCTGATTTTCGCTCTTCTCCGGGGAGACGGCGCAGGCCGCTCCCTGGAGCCTTTCCATCACGCGCCGGAAACGGCGTAAAGGATGATCGCGGCCGTCATCAAAACACCGGCCGCGATGCGTCGCAGCCACATCCGGCGACTGATCCGGGCGTCGAGATTGCCCAGCCCGAAGCGGAGCAGCAGCATTCCGATGCCGATTGAAATCAGTCCGCGGCTGGCCTGAATCACATTGCCGAACACCGCGCCCAGCAATCCGAAGCAGACAAAAAGCGCCACCTGCGAAAAGAACCAGCTTGCCGCAAAGGGAATGGCAAGAACAAACTGCCGCGTCGTCCAGCGGAACTTCCACAGCATCGGCAGAGTCAGGATCCCGAGAATTGCGTAACAGGTCACGCCGACGCCGAACGCGGTGCGCATGATCCCGCCCCCCTCCGGCATTCGGACCAGATGGTTCTCGGTCATGTCGGTCAAAGAGTAGAAGACCAGCGTCACCAGAAGCCAGAACAATCCCTTCATTGTGAACCGGTTGCCGCCGCTCCAGTGCATGCCGACCGCGGCAGCCGCACTCAGCACCACCGCCAGCCACTGCCCGACTGCGAGCGACTCGCGCATCACCACGACATAGAGAAAGGCGAGCACGACGATCTTGAGTCCAAGCAGCGACGACATCCGGCTCGCCTCAATGGAACGCAGGGTGGTGAAAAACGCCACCTGCCCCACCATGAACACCGCTACCCACACGGCGATCCAGCCGAAGAACTTCCACAGCTGCCCCTCCAGTCCAGTCGGGAAGAAAAAGGGCAGGAACAGCAGACTGAACGCCCCCATCACCAACTGCGAAAAGATCACCAGCCGCAGCGAAGAGCGATATTTTTGCATGAAACTCGCACTGCACACATACGAAATCGCCTGCAGCAGTGCAGTGGCAATTCCGGCGAAAATTCCGACAACCAGCATGATTTCCGTTCTTTTCCTGAGTTCTGTGACAATTTTTATCTAATATATCGGGTTGCGGAAGAGATGCAACCGGAAAATCCTCCGTTCCATTCCGATTTTTCTCCGCCATGCGCCGTGTGACGACTTGACAAATAGAAAAATTGATTTATAGTAAAACTAATTTACTATTTAATCGGGAGTTTTTGATGCGCAGAGAAGACAGATTATTTTTTCAATATATCGGCCCGTCGATGGCGGGGATGCTGATTGCCGGGTCATTCAGCATCGTCGACACGGTCTTCATCGGCCAGGGGACGGGGAAAATCGGCCTTGCGGCGGTGGCGCTGACCTGGCCGCTGGTGATGATTTACGGAGCGTTGGGGGAGCTGATCGGCTCCGGGGCGGCGGTGCTCATCGCGCAGGCCCGGGGCGCAGGCGAACTGCCGAGAGCCCGGCAGATCTTCGGGAATATGCTGACGCTGAACCTGATCACGGCCCTGCTGGTCTGGGTGCTGGTTCTGCCGTTTCTGGAATTGATCCTTCGCTTGTTCGGCGCGACACCGGAGCTGCTGCCCTCGTCGACAAGTTACGCCGCGATCATGACCTGGGGAGCGCCGGTCACCATGCTGATGGGGAGCTTCATCTCAGTGACCCGCAACGACGGGAGACCGGTACTGGCGATGCTGCTGGTGGTGGTCGGGCTGGTGAGCAACATCATCCTCGACTGGCTGCTGATCCTGCATTTTCACCAGGGGGCGGCGGGGGCGGCCTATGCCACGGTGATCAGCCAGACGCTGTCCGCCTTGCTGGGCGCGGGGTATTTCCTCACCCGGAAAACCGAACTTCACTACTCGCTCGGCACCTTGAAACTGCATTTTCAGACGGTTCGGGACCTTCTTCTCACCGGCGTGCCGGTATTCGGGAACATGCTTTCGATCATCGCCATGCTGTTCATGCACAACGTGCAGGCGCTGCGCTACGGAGCGGTGGATGGACTGGCGGCCTACACGCTGGTTGCGGGGCTGGAATCGCTCGGTTCGCTGCTGATGAGCGGACTGGCGATGGGAATTCAGCCGCTGACCGCCTACATGTACGGGGCGCGCCAGCATCTGCGCCAGAACCGGATGGGCAACCGGGGATACCGGTGGGCGTTCATTCTCGGAGTGGTTCTGATGCTGTTCTGCTTCACGCTGCGCAACGTCATGCCGGCCTGGGGAGGACTCACCGGGCACGTGGCGGAGCTGGCGGCGCATGGAGTTCTGCTCAGTTCGCCGGCGTTTCTGCTGCTGGGGGTGATCCGGGTGGCGGGATTCTACTATCAGTCGACCGGCAAGATCGGCAGTTCGTCGCTGCTGATCTACGGGGATGCGTTCTTCGCGCTGCCGCTCTGCCTGTTTCTCCTGCCGCTCCAACTGGGAATGGACGGAGTCTGGCTTGCGATGCCAACTTCGCGGGTTATATTATTCGGGATGCTCTGTTATCTGTGGTTCGGGAAGCGTCGTGAAAGGAAACTGCATGCCGGAAAATAAGGAAAAGGAGCTGTTGCGTCGCTGGATGGCGCTCTGGGCGGAAATCGACAAAACCTACATCGGGTTCCTGAAGCGGTGGGATCTCTCGCTCAACGCCTACTGGGTTATCGAATATCTGCACAACCACCCGCAGGGAGCGGAACCGGCGGAGCTGGCGGACCGCATCAACGTCATGCGACAGCTGATCACGATCATTCTGAACGATCTGGAGAAGCGGGGCTTTCTGCTGCGGCGCGAGAGTGAGCTGGATCACCGGCGCCGGATCATCCGGCTCTCGCCGGACGGAGAGCTGTTCGCCCGCGAAGTGTGCGACGCGATGGAACAGTTCGATCTGGAAAGCCTTTCCGCCTTCACTCCGGCGGAGCGGGAACAGATGGTGGAAAATTCCCGGCGTTTCTGCGACGCCTTGAAGGAGGCGGCGGCCCGCCGCGCGTAACCACGTTTTTTCGACGGCTTCACCTGTCCAGAACTCCCGGAATCACACGGTACAAGCCGCAATTCCCCGAAGAAGAAGAAGGAGGATTCTGATGAAAACAGAAATGCAATTGAGAAAACTGACGGCAGGAAATGATCTGGAACAATACAACGATCTGCTGCGTTACGCATTCCAGGTGACGGAAAAACAGCTGCTGGATTACGGCTGGGAAAATGAAGATATCCGGCAATCCAAAATGCCGGTGCTGGAAAAAGCCCGCGTCATCGGCTGGTTCGATCAGGGGAAGCTCGCCTCGCAATTTGCGGTTTATCCGTTAAAGATGAACATCTTCAACCGGATCTGCAAGATCGGCTTCGTAACCAGCGTCGCAACCTATCCGGAGTATACCGGCCTCGGTCTCATGTCCGTACTGATGCGGCACAGTCTCGAGGAGATGCGGGAACTCGGCGAATGCCTCGCGATTCTTTATCCGTTTTCCATACCGCTCTACCGCCATCGCGGCTGGGAGATCATTTCCGACAAAATGTCCTTCCGCGTCAAGGACAATCAGCTTCCTCACAAAATCAGGGCCGGCGGCTGCGTCCGCCGCGTTGAAACCAACCATCCGGATCTGAAACGGCTTCACAACATTTTCGCCGCGAAGACTCACGGCTGCCTGCTGCGCAATGAGCTGGCCTGGGAGGAGTACTGGCGCTGGGATGTTGAGGACACCACCATTGCCATCTATTACGACGACACCTCGGCTCCCACCGGATACATGGTCTATCTGATCAAAGACAACATCATGCACATCAAGGAGATGATCTATCTCGACACCAACGCCTGGAAAGGGTTGTGGAAATACATCAGCGCCCATGAATCCATGGTGGATGAAGTCATCGGGAACAACTACTCCAACGAATCCATCGCCTTCTGGCTGGAGGACAGCGACATCAGGGAGACAATCCGCCCCTATATCATGGGCCGGATTGTGGATGTGGTACAGTTCCTGGAACAATATCGATTCACAAACATCACTGGTGGCGAAGAATTCACGCTGAAAGTGCGGGATCCTTTTCTGGAATGGAACAATCGTCCGTTCACCGTTCGACTCGATGCCGACGGTACGGTCCATGCGGAGCCCGGGGAGAGTATCCGACCGGTCGAGCTGGATATCGGCACGTTGACTGCGATGCTGCTGAGTTACAAATCCCCTGTCAGCCTGTTCCGGAAGGGGAGAATTCAGACGGATCCGGATACCTTGAGTCTTCTGGAACGATTGATCATCAAGGAGAAAGCATATATTTCCGATTATATTTGAACCTTTCCCCCTTCCACGCCGCGGCGGTTCGTCGCGGCTCGTTTTTCAGCGGGAGCGTCCGCCCGGAGAAGTCCCCCGATTCACCCGGGCGGAATCCGAATAAAGAGCTTTCAATCGCTCTCTTGTTCGGAAACGGCCTGACGCATGGCCGATTGCATGCGACAAGTCCAACGCTCCTCCATCGTGGTCGGGAATCCGGAAAAATTCCACCGCACCTCTTCCATGCCTCGCGACAGATCCCGCTCGACCGACCAGCGCGCAAAAGCGGCGGAAATCAACAGAAAAAAGATCCACAGCGGCAGGATGGAGACGCACCAGCCGCACGGAAAGAACCGGAAACACCTCCTCACCTCCGGCTCCGGCAGAAGAGAGCGCGCCCGCTCTTCCAACAGCCGCCGGAGATAAACCATAAACCAGCCGGGCAGAACGATCAGGAAACACCCCCATTGCAGCCAGACGAACGGATTGCGGAATGCCGCCGTGCCGCGGCCGCTGAAAAGCTCCACATGGGCCAGCATCCAGCAGAGCACCAGCGGCAGAAGGATCCCGAAACAGAGCAACCGGTAAACCTGCCTGCCGGAGAGCCGCAGCCACACCTCACGCCTTCCGCACAGCCACTCCGCCAGCCGGAGCAGGACGAACAGCAGGGTAATTCCCAGACCGATTCCACCAAAACCCAGCAGCGTCAGCTGATCGCCGAGCGCACGGGTGATCCGGCGGTCCGCCGACAGTTGCGCCGCATCCGCAACCTCCTGCGGATTCCAGGCACTGAAGACGGAAAAGATTCCTCCGGCCTGCAGCACCGGCAAGTTTCCGGCGGCCTCCCGCCACCGGCGAACCGGGGCGGTGATCCGGGCGATCTCGTCGGCAACGATTCGGCCTTTTCCCACTTCGCCGAGCGCCGCGTACAATGGCGGGAGCTCCTCCCGCCACTTCTCCAGAATGCCTTGAAGCGTCAATACGCCGACCACGGTGTCGCAATCCTGCAACTGATGAACGGTGAAGCGCTTCCAGGAATCGAGCAGTGTTCCCGCCTCATGCACCCGTCCCTCCCGGATCAACAGCGCGGCGTAAAACGGCATCCATCGCCCCAGCCGTCGGTATGCGGCCAGCTGCGGCAGCGGGAAAACGGTCGCGTCGGCCAGGCGCCCGACCAGAGAGTGAAAATTCTCATTCGGATATCTCCGCCGGTTATCGCGGCGATTTCGCTCTGCGGCATAATCGGTGCAACGGGGGCAGAGAAGCGCACTTCGATAGAGTTCCGCCGCCAGTTCCAGTTTTCGACGCGCCCTTTGAGAAATCGGCGGAAGAACGGCGGCACTCCGGACGAAATCGGCGGTGGCAATTTCCGGAACCGACTCAGTCACCAGCGCCGCCGCCTTTTCGTAACGATACAGCGCATTCTCCGGTTCGTGCCGGATGGCGACATCGAAGAATCCGGAGCGGCCTCCCGCTCGCCGCTCGCCGGCGACAATGCGGTCGGCGAGCCCGGGAAGATCCCCGGAAGAAGATTCTACTGCATCGGCCGGCGGAACCGCATTCCACCATCCTGCGGCCTCAAACAGAAATTCCGGCAGCGGAATCGCGTCGAAGAGGCGCAAGTCGCGCAACCGTTCCAAACCGCCGATCACATCGAAATTCAACACGAGCAACAGTGCCGCCAGCACCGCGGGAACCGTCAGAATCCGGATTGCGAACCGCACCTTTGCCCAGCGCCGCAGCCGGTGGAAATTGGCGCGAAACAGTCCCGCGCCGATCTCTTCCGGCACCCCGAAACAGCGCACGGCACGAGCTTCGCACTCCTCCGGAGAAAGCCCCTGCAGTCTCAGCTCGGCGTATTTTTCCTCCAGATGGGAACGCAGCTCCTGCGCAACCTCCTGCCGCAGGGTCCAATCCTCCCGGAGCGGATCGGTACAGCGCCGGATGACTTCCTCGATCGCCGATGCCATATACACCTCCTCAGATGGCGCCGAGCAACAAGTTCAGCGCTCCGGCAAACCGTCTGGCCTCCTCCACCTTTTCCTGCATCGCCGCGATTCCCCGCCGGGTGATCGCATAGTATCGGCGCGGCCGGGAACCGGCCAGCTCCCAGCGGCTCTGGATCAGTCCCTGCTCCTCCAACCGGTGCAGACAGGGGTAGAGCGTCCCCTCCTTCCACTGAAACTCCCCGTTTGTACGTTCATTGACCTGCCGGATGATCTCATAGCCGTACATCATCCGCTCCGCCAGCAGCCGCAGTATCACCGGCTCCGCCACCCCCCGCATCAGATCGCTGTTCAACACCATGATGAACCTCCGCCATTCAATTACATCTGCAGTAAATATACATCGGAAGACAAAGTATTCAAATACGATGAGCAATTTTTTGAAAAAAATTCCGGAGCGGAAAGAGTGCGGGGAACATCCGGCGGCGGCCGGGGTTTTCAGAGGGGGTCCGGGCGGACAAACTCGAAGCGGACTCCTTTGGCGATCATCTGCTGAACAACCTGATAATTGTCGGAAACAAAATTGGTTACACCCAGAGAAAGTTTCTCCGCGGGGACGATGCGCGACGGCGCCCGCCGACCGAATTTGCTGGCGTCCGCCACGATGATCAGACGGTCGGAATTTTCAATCATCTTCCGCTGAAGAAATGCGGCCTCCTCCATGTTGTCGTAAATGCCGTTCTCATCAATCGCACTGCCGGAGATGACGGTGGCATCCGCATGAAACCGGCCGATGGTCTCCACACTCTCCGGCCCGATCAGAATGGCGGACTTCCGGTTGACATGGCCGCCGGTCAAAATCACCTCCGGTCCAGCCTCCCCGCCGCAGTTCCGGGAGAGGACGTCGTTGAGCGCCAGAGAATTCGTGATGATCCGCAGCCGGGGATCCCGCAACAGCATCCCGAGGTGGGCCGTCGTCGTCCCCCCGTCCACGAAGATGGTGCGGCACCCCTGAAGCAGCGAAATTGCACGACGGGCCAGCGCCTCCTTCTCCCGGGTGAACCACTGCATCCGCAGAAAAAACGGATACGCCGGATCCATCCCACGGTTCAGCTCCTCGATCCCGCCATGCACGCGCCGCACCTCCCCCAGCTCCGCCAGCCGGCGGAAACTGCGCCGGATCGACGCACCGCTCACCCCAAGACGCTCCGCGGCGTCGCCCGCCGACAGAACATGTTCTTGAACCAGCAGTTCCAGCACTTTCCGATCGGTCTCCTGTTTCATTCTCGCCCCTTTCCGCACCTCCTTCACCATATCGCCATGTCATCAAAAATTCAACCCGTTTTGATCATTTAATCATGAAAAAAGATCATTTGAACTTTTTTTCAGACTTTTTCCGCCAAATTGATTGAAAGATCCGGATTTTCCTCGTATCTTGCTGATATAATACAGGAGATTCGAAGCAATGGTACGCAGTTTTCAGGTTGTGGCACATCGGGGGTGCCGCTCTCTCTATCCGGAAAATACGCTGGAAGGATTCCGCAAGGCAATCTCGCTGGGGGTCGACGCCGTTGAATTCGATGTCCATCCCACCCGCGACGGGAAACTGGTCATCACTCACGACGACACGCTGGAACGGTGCAGCAACGGCACCGGAATGGTCCACGACCATACGCTGGCGGAACTGAAGGCGCTCGATTTCGGTTCCTGGAAGGGGGAACAGTTCCGCGGGACACAGATCCCCACGCTGGAAGAGCTCCTCGATCTCCTCCTCGCGGAATCCGCGCCGGAACTGCAGCTCCTCATCGAACTCAAGGAGAACGATCTCCACTGCGCCGACCAGGTGCTGGAGGAGATCCGCCGCAGAAAGATCCGGGAACGGACCATCGTTCTCTCCGGATACGCCAATTTGCTCAAATATGTGCACGATCAGGAGCCGGACCTTCGTGTTCAGGGGTTCCCGATGGAGGACTACAAGATCAAGGAGCCGGATATCTACAACCTCACCATGCGGGTCTGCCTCTTCCGGCGGCGATTGACCCGCGAGAATGTGGAGTTCTTCCACTCCCACAACATGGAGGTCGATACGGTGCCGGTCAACACCGCGGAGGATCTGGACCTGGTCCTGCCGTTCGACCTCGACACGATCACCACCGACGCACCGGACGTCATCATGCCTCTGGTGAAGAAACGGGGCCTGCGGCCGCCGCGCGTTCCCCGGACCTCCCTCGCCTGGCGGCTGTACGGCGCCGGACTCGACCGGTTCGGGGATGAGGATGCGCCGGTCGAATTGCCGCTTCCACCGCTGAAGCCGGATGAAATTCTGACCAGAGTGGAGGCGCTCGGCCTCTGTTTCTCCGACATCAAAATCATCCGCGCCGGCGGAAGTCACCCGAAACTCCGGAACCGTGACCTCGCCCGCAATCCGCTGATCGTCGGCCATGAAGCGGTTCTGACCATCGTCAAAACCGGCTCGGCGGTTCCCATTCGATATGCTCCCGGCCAGCGGTTCCTGATTCAGTGCGACATCTATGTCAACGGCAGAAGCTGTGCCTACGGCTACGGCATGGACGGCGGTCTCACACAATACTCCATCATCGACAGCCGCGTCTGGAAAGGCGAAACGGAAAGCTATCTGCTTCCGTGTCCCGACAATCTTTCCTCTCTCGCCGCCGCCCTGCTGGAACCCTGGACCTGCGTCCGCGCGGCATACAACATTCCGCACCGTACCGCGCCGAAAGAAGAAGGGACGCTCCTGCTGGTCACAGAACCGGGAAATCCGGCGGTCTATCGGGCGGGAGAGCTGTTCCGCAACCGGAAACGGGTCGTAGCGGTCAACTTCTCCGCCGCCGCCCGCCGCGCCCTCGAAGAGGAGCTGGGAACCGCCGTCACGGCGCAGAACGAACTTCCTTCCGGAGAAGCCTTCGACGACATCGTCTGCGTCGATCTGCAGGACAGGACGCTGGGCGAACAGGCCATCGCGCTCGCCGGCGACCACGCGGTCGTCACCTTCTTCGGCAACTGCGGTTCCGGAAGCTGGGCGGTCGACGTCGGCGCGCTTCATTACAAAAACCGCTTCTATCAAGGAGTTCCGGCGGGGACGCTCGATGCGGCCTATCCCCTTCCGCGCCGGCAGACACTTCGCAAAGGAGGCGCGGCCTGGTTTCCGGGCGGAGCCGGAGCGATGGGGCAGATGCATGTGGAACTGGCGGTACTCTCCCCCGACAGGCCTTCGAAGATTCTGGTCACCGACCTCGATCCGGCGCGGCTCGACCACCTCCGCGCCAAGCTGGGAAAAATGGCCGAAGAGCAGGGCGTCACGCTGGAATTTCTCAATCCCGACGCCATGACAACCGCCGCGTTCGAGCAGAAGCTGAACCGCTTCGCCCCTGCCGGATTCGACGACATCGTCATCCTGATCTCCTCGGCGAACGCGGTCGATCAGGCGATTCCTCATCTGGCGGACGACGGACTGATCAATGTCTTCGCCGGGATCCCGGCCGGAGAAACCGCCGAAATCCCCGTCGACCGGGTCATTCGCAGCGGGATCCGATTCACCGGCTCCTCGGGCAGTTCCACGCAGGATATGCTCGATGCGCTGCACGCGGCGGAACGGCACGAATTCGAGCCGCAGAGCGCACTGGCGGCGGTGGCGGGGCTCCGCGCGGCCAAGGAGGGGCTCAAAGCGGTTGCCGACGGGAGCTATCCGGGGAAGATCGTCGTCCTTCCGGACTGCCTCGATCTGCCGCTCACGCCGTTCGAACCGGCGCGGCTGCCCCGGGAACTCGCCGCGACACTGGATGCGCAGGGGCGGTATACCATTGCAACCGAACGCTATCTGAAAGACGAATGGGGACAAGCATGAAACAGTCGCTCCTCGTCATGGGTGCCAACCCGGCCTGGCAGAGCACGCTCTTCTTCGCCGGGCTGGAGAAGAACCGGGTCAACCGGGCAAGCCTCCTGACGAACTATCCCGCCGGGAAAGGGGTCAACTTCTGCCGCGCCGCCCGCTGTTTCGGCCAGGCGGCCCCCCTGCTTCTGCAGTTTGCGGGCGGCTCGACCGGGGCACGGCTCTGCGCCGCGCTCGACCGGGAGGGAATCCGGCACGAAACCGTCGAGACCGAAGCGGAAACCCGCTGCTGCATCACCTGTCTGGACTCCGCCGACCACACCATGACCGAATTGATCGAACCCTCTCATCCGGTCACCCCCGGCGAGGCGGCACAATTTCTGGCCCGGCTTTCAGCGCGCATCGGCGAAGCCGCCCTGTTCGCCGTCACCGGCGTGTATGCCCAGTGAGCCCCATCTAGAAATCCTCCCGAAGTGAGATTACCTTGCC